>ERZ772764.716-NODE-716-length-22031-cov-16.443211_pt1 | contig 22031 bp, 20 predicted proteins | sample MGYA00512163_ERZ772764 | MGnify/ENA primary metagenome ERZ772764 (study PRJEB29015, sample SAMEA2737903) | human oral metagenome | biome: human oral; feature: human-associated habitat; material: dental | place: China | collected 2094 ... | reverse complement strand
ATAATTGGATTATTACCTTTTTAAGTGTAAAAAAGAAGATTTAGCTTTAATAATGGAGAGCAACCAGATGTTTATTTTCTTGATGTAATTTATTGGTTTTATTTTGGAGAGCAATGTCAAAAGGAAAATGAATATGTTCCACACTTTCAATTATTTTTGTTTTTATTTCTGATGAAAACAGTGTATTTGCCCAAATAATGTGTAGTTGAATATCTTTTTGCAAGACAAGTTTTCTTGTTAATTGGGTGATATAACTATTCAATCCATTGTTTTGCAATGGGTTAAAATTATAAGTGTGTTTGCATAATTTTATTCCAAAAGATTTGTTTTTACAAAAAATGAAGGTTTTTCATCATCAGGAGACAAAGGTTTGTTATTTTCGATAAGATGTGGAAGTTGATATTTTCCATAACAACCAAACCAACCATTGTCAAACTTCACAAAATAAAGCCCATATATGAAAGAATACCCTTTTATTTCTTCTGGAAAATCTTTATATGGAATGTTCCAATAATTCTTTCCGTTGATAGTAAATTTTGGGTCTTTTGTCGTTACAACCTCTATTTTTTTATCATCGGATAGATATAAAAACTTATAATTTATTCCAAGTATGTCTATGTCATAGAAACTATAGAATTGTGAACCAAATGCTGTTTTTGGAGTAGGAACACTTTCCGAGATAAATTTGGACTCTTGTGAATAACCTACACCACAAATCAAAGCCATCAATAGAATTTTTTTCATTTTCTAAAAACTTTTATTTTATTATATCTATGAAATCCACTTTTTAAAGAAGTTGTGCTAATATCTGTTTGATAATTCCCTTCTGAAACTTCTTTATAGGCATCCCCTTTTAGAATACTTGGAACTTGATCATTATTAATCCAAAACTTTCCATCACCAAAAGTAACACCATAACAATCAGTATCCATTTCTTTTTCAAGCTCGGCAAGTGCCAATTTAGCTCTTTGCTTATTTTTTGTACTCATAAAAAATGCTTTTTAAAGATTCTGCTACAAAAGTAATAATATTTTTTGAAATAAAATGTTTTCTTAAAAAAAAATGCACGAAAGAGACTCCACTTTACATTTGAAAAAGTCTATGCCGAAGCAGAAATGGACAAATCGGATATGTCGCTATTACAAACTCGTAACAATTTGATTTCCAACGAAGGAAATTTAATTTCAATAGAAAAACAAGCCCAACAAACCGAAAATTCTATCAAAGAACTACACACCAAAAATCACTTAAATACGAAGAAATGAAAATGAATATCATCACTTCTTACAACCGATTTATGGAAAATGTGAACGCTTGGGAGCATAATAATTCCACAAGAATAAATAATAAGGGTTTCATAATATTACTCGATGATAATACTTTTGTTGAAATAGAAAACCAGAGGCTTATTATTAGCTATGTTGTTATGAATGATTGTATCTACATATTTTGGGTCAAAAAACATTTCATTACTCAATTTTGGATTATTTGAGATGTCTAAAAAGTCCATTTTTTCATTTCCTAATGAAATACTTTCTAAATTATTGTTATTTATAGTAAGCCGTTTTAATGAAATAACTGTATTATAACTCGAAATATTATTGTATGACAAATTCAAGTTTTTTAAAGTTTTAGGTGTTTTGTTGCTCAGAAAAAAACTTTTCAAAAAAAAGTTATGGGATAGGTTTAATTCTACAATACTTTTAGGCATTTTTTTATATTCCATTTTTTGTATCATATTACGAGACAAATCCAATTTCTTAATAGAATATTCCGATAAATCAGGAAATTCACAAATACTATCATTTGACAAGTCATAAAATTCATAAATAGAATCTTTAGGAAGCATATATAATATTTCTAATTTAGAAAGTTTTTTGGCTTCTTCCTTTTTTATTTCTTGATTTTGAGTGTTCTTGCAGGAGCATACCACTCCTACTAAAATAAAGAATAACAAGTTTTTCATAATGAAGCAGTTTAAATTTTTCAAATAAAAGTCCCCGAAAATTAGTAATTTTGTGTTTGAGAAAAAAGAACACCAAAATTCAGCAACTTTGGGCAAAGATACAATAAATAATTGGATTATTACCTTTTTAAGTGTAAAAAAGAAACTTCCTTTACGTGTATCATTATTATTCTTTTTCTCATCTATTACAACTTTTGTAGTCACAACAGCATATAATCCTCCATATCCACATTTTATCTCATTGGTATTAATGTTCCAAGAAAGCTCCCAAGTAGCATAGGCATTTCCTTCCATCTACATACAAATCTAAGTAATAGTCAATGTCAATCTGTATTTTATGTTCTTCTCCACCACCAAATAAATCAACTATTGAATTCCAAAAATCATCTATACTCCCTATGGTATCGGCTGTTTTGGTAATACCTTTTATGACAGCCCCTACATACGGAATTTTAGAGGCTATAAACAATAAATCCAAACTTCCCTCCAAGCTGTGGTAGCCAGTAGGAAGAGTTGCTGGTCAATGGAGGACTCTAAGGTAGTCTTGGCAAGGTCGCGCTTCTCTATCAACGCCTTGAAATCTATGGGGGTTTTGTAGTAAGTGCCTTTCATTTATCTTAATTATTACAAATCAATATCTTCTTATTATTACAAATTCATCACTACCTTGTGGTAAATATAGCTTAACGGGGAATGTAGCGGCACCTCCTTCTTTTCCATATTGTATAAGAGGACTCTCTCCTTTTATATCCCAATCGATACCATTAACCTGTTTAGTGTGATTACTCCGTTCTAAGCACACTAATCTACCATCAGCATATATTTTCATCTCATAATCTTCTAAAGCAGCCATCATACCCTTGTCTTTGATAATTTCTTCTTTTTCTTCTTTGATGTACTTATTGAGGTATTCTTTATCAGAATAATTGAAAAAAGCTATTTCTTCTTGAGATTTTTTTACTAATTTTTGCCATTGATCAACATCTCCTTTATTAAGAATTTCCCATAGCTTTTTATAATAGGCGATAACTTTTTTCTTTAGTGTATCTTTGTCCCATTTTCTAAGATCTTGCCCATTACTCCAACCATTCAGTTCATAAGGTAAATCGATTGTAAACTTTCCTTTTATTTCATAATATGGAACAGGTTTCTCCAAATTTGGAATAGGATAAGAGTATAGATACTGATATGTTCCCTCTTCTGCTCCTTCTCCCACAGCAATCTTCTGATATTTAACTAATCCTACTTTTAAGAACTGAAAGGTATCAGGCTGTATACCTCCTTTTCTCAGTTCTTCATTAGAAGAAAATAGTTTTATCCTAAACTGATAAGTACCACTCTTTAGAACAGCTTGATTAATGTTTATTATAGTATTATGCATAGACATTTCATTGTTTGTTTCTACTAAAATATCATTAATGTAAGCTTCATAACGACCAGGTATGGTAACATCTAAAGCATAAACAATTCTTTCATTTGATTTCATATTATTTTTTTGTTTCCAACTCAGTGATAATACTGTTAGAAGTATTAAAATACAATATTTATTTCTCATCTTTTTTTAGATATTCTTTTTTTAAGAAGCTGTTTAAACTTTTCAAATAAAAGTTCCCAAAAATTAGTAATTTTGTGTTTGAGAAAAAAGAACACCAAAATTCAGGAACTTTGGGCAAAGATACAATAAATAATTGGATTATTACCTTTTTAAGTGTAAAAAAGAAGATTTAGTTTTAATAATGGAGAGCAACCAGATGTTTATTTTCTTGATGTAACTTGCATTGGAATGCTCTTATTAGGGTTTATCTCCAAGTTCCTCAAAAAAAGTTTAAACAGGTTTTATCACGTCCCACCTGTCTCACTCGTCCCACCTGTCTCACTCGTCCCACCTGTCCCATTTGTCCCATTTGTCCCACCTGTCTCACTCGTCCCTCCTGTCCCAGCCCTCCCAATCCTCCCAGCCTTCTCAACCCTCTCACCCGTCCCACTTGTCCCACAATTCAAAATTCATAATTCATAATTTGCCAATTCCCTTCGCACTATTTAGAGCGCATTATAGGCTTAAAAAATGCTTATCTCTATGGTTTTGCCCCTACAAACCATATAACCCTCCTGATAGGTTGAGAAGAGTGTTCTCTAAGGTCTGCTAACATTTCTTTGTGCTGAGCATCGCTCACTTCTTCTATTTTTATGAGGTCGCCAGCTTGCCAAACCCGCCCTTTGTAATAGGTTTGTTCAGCCACCTTATAAATATCCGAAGCATCAATGCGTACTAAGGTGCTGATAGCCTGCGCCTCGGCGTGCGTAAGCCCTCCTACCAAATTAAGCACCTGACCATCAGCCGAATGCACGCCCCAAGCGAACATCGGCAGAGCAATATCAAGAGGAAGAGGATACTCTCTAAGCTTGCCAAGATAACGCAAGGCAGTAGAGCGGTCATAGATAGAGTTAGCCCCCGTAGCACTGATGCGCCCCATATTGTAGTACATCAGCACCCCATAATCCACCGGCGGCACGCCCGTTTCCTCTCTGTACTTCACTTGGTGTAAGCGTACAGTGGCAGAAAGCTGATAAGGATACTCCTTCTTAAACGCCTCTAACATACTGAAATACGCTTGTTTAGTAGAAAGCGACCAATCACAATCAAACTGCACCTCACTAACCCTAAGGCGGTAATACCTATTGATTTGCTCAATATAATCACCTAATTTATGCGCCAGCGTACTTATATAGGTAGAGTTTCCTTCGGTAAGTTCAGGGTTAAAAATCTCATTTTTAAGATAGACAACCGGTATAACCGTCTTGCCCTGCAGACTAAGGGTATCAATATCCACAGGAGCGATAGGGACGGGCGCATTGTCGCGCAACCCCACATCACAATAGCGAATATAAAGGCGTTCTATCCGGTTATTCTTCACAAAATCAGCTTCTTCAGCCGAAAATTGCACCTGTGTTTTCCAGCAATACAGAGCCTGCTCAGGCGGAGTATCCTCATAACTACAAGCCCCTAACAATACTAATAATAGGTATAGATATTTTTTCATAAGGGCAAAGATAGGTAAATTTTCCAATTTATAAAATTGTCAATTTATCAACTTTCTCATCATTTCATTGCCAAATCAGCAAATAGATTAAGAGTACAGAAAGAATATACAATGAATATAGGAAGAATACAGACATACCTAAGGAACCTCTTTTGTCAAATTAGCAACCAAAACCGCAAAACGCTGCAAATAATGCAAATCGACAAATTGACAAATTAGCAAATTGGCAAATCAAAAAAAATAATTTTGCTATTTAAAATAATTGTTGTACTTTTGCCGAACTTTAATGAAAATTATATATGGCAATTTACAAAAAGAACAACAACCGACCTAATAGACACAAAGACACCGAGCTCTTAGAAGAAGCTCACGAAGCTCATTTACACCAAGAAAGTACTACCGCCGAAGTGTTCGATGCCCTCGATGCTGGCGCTAACCGGACCGAAGATTGGGTACGCAAAAACCAAAAACCTATTATCATCACTCTCGTAGCTATCGCTGTGGTAGGGTTAGGCTATTTGCTATACCAACAGTTCGTAAAGGCTCCTAATGAAAAGAACGCCGCTAACGAACTCTTCTTCGCTCAACAAGTCTTCGATGAGGCTATGGAAGCTACCGATGCTAAAGCTAAAGATTCACTCTTTAGAGTTTCTATCAAAGGCGGTGGAGGTAAGTACGGATTCGAGCAAATAGTTCAAAACTACAGCGGTACCAAAGCGGCTAATTTGGCTGAGTACAGTATGGGTATGGCCTATATGCGTTTAGGCGATTACACCAATGCTATCAACCACCTAAAGCAATTCGATGCTTCTGATGACATCTTTGGCGCTTTAGCCTATGGCAATATCGGCGATGCTTACCTACAACAGAAAAACCCTGCCGAAGCGCTTAATTACTACGTGAAAGCCTTCGAATACAGCAAAAACGACTTTATCACGCCTATATACCTCAAAAAAGCTGGTATCGTAGCTACCCTTCAAGGCAAAAAAGACGATGCACTGAAGTATTATGAGCGTATCAAAGACGAATTCCCTACTTCAGAAGAAGCGCGCACCGTCGATATCCTTATCGGAAAAATAAGCTATTAATAATATACATCAGATAATAAGAAAGCAGGTAACAGGTAAGCAAGCATTACTTGTTACCTGTTATTTCATAATTAAAAATTCAAAATTCATAATTAAAAAGTGGCTACAGAAAATAAAAACCTATCTCAGTACGACAAAAGTACCCTTCCTAACGCTAAAGATTTCAAAATAGGAATTATCACCTCAGAGTGGAATGAACAAGTAACGCACGGAATGCGCGAGGGGGCTATCAACACCCTAAAGGACTGTGGTGTAGCGCCTGAAAACATTATTAATTGGTCTGTACCGGGCAGTTTCGAGCTCGTACACGCAGCCAAACGTATGCTCGACACTACCACAGCCGACGCTATCATCGTAATAGGCTGTGTCATACAAGGCGAAACAAAGCACTTCGACTTTGTATGTCAAGGGGTTACACAAGGCATCGCCCACCTCAATGCCGTACAAAGCGATGTCCCTGTTATCTTCTGCGTCCTAACCGACAACACCCTACAACAATCACTCGACCGCAGTGGTGGCAAATTAGGCAACAAAGGGGTTGAAGCCGCTGTCACAGCACTCAAAATGGTAGCTGTAGGAAGAGAATAAACTTAATTGCAATATGAAACACTTATTAGTTATTTGTTTTTTATTTATTGCCTGCCCCCTATTACCCGCACAAACACGCGACACATTATTTATATTCGACAAAAAGTTCTACGCAGGCGATACTATTCAGCTTACCGAGATTAACCTCTTTGGTAAAGAGCGCTCCTTTGCCGACCTCGAGGCTCAAAAGCGCTACCTCCTCTTGCGCAGTAGGGTGAAGCGCGTTTATCCGTACGCTAAAATGGCAGCCGATCGCCTCAGCGCTATGCAGCACAGTATGGATACTATGCAGAACAAACGCCAAAAAAGAGTGTATATCAAGCGCACCCAACAATATATAGAAGAACACTTTACTGACGAGCTGAAAAAACTCTCTCGCTCACAAGGGCGTATCCTCATCAAACTCATTCACCGTCAAACAGGTAGAACTGCCTATAACCTTGTAAAGGAATTGCGCAATGGTTGGAATGCCTATTGGTATAACAAAACCGCTTGGCTGTACGACCTATCGCTCAAAAAAGAATACGATCCTCACAATGTAGAAGAAGATTATTGGATAGAGGAAATCATACTACGCGCTATAAACAGAGGCGAACTCGAACCTCAAGTACCTGCCCTCCGATTTAACTTCACCGAGCTTACCGAAGAGCGCAAAAAACGCCTATCCGACAATTAACCAATTTTCAAATTCGCTAATTTACTAATTCGCTAATTTGCTAATTTGCTAATTCATTTGGCATACTAATTGATTAAATACCCCCTAAAAACTAACACCTAACACTATGAAAAACCTAATTACAGTATTTTGTATATGCTTTAGCAGCTTACTGATAGGGCAAACAACCGATTTGCCCTTCAAAAACGGAGAGTGGTTGCGCTTCAAAGTGCGATATGGTATCTTCAATGCCAGTATGGCTACCCTATCGCTAAAAGAAGAGATGTACAATGGCGAAAAAGTATACCATGCTATCGGCAAAGGCTCTACTACGGGCTTAGCTCGTGTATTTTTCAGAGTAGATGATGTATACGAAAGTTACTTTGGCATCAATGATGGCAAACCGCGCTTGTTTATCCGCAACATCTACGAAGGCGGCTATACCAAATACCTCAAAATGTACTTCAATCACACCGAAAACAAGGTAAAAATTAACAATGTAGAGAACGGAAACAACACCGAAATCAGTTTTCAACCCGGGTTGCAAGATGTTATCTCGGCTTTTTATGCTTTGCGTCATTACCCCAATATCGACCAGCTCAAAACAGGCGAGCAGGTCTCCTTAGATATGATTTTTGATGATGATGAAGTGTATAAATTTAAGCTAAAGCTATTGGGTAGAGAGCAAATAAAAACTAATTTCGGAACAGTTAATACACTGAAATTCTGCCCCTTAGTGCAAGACGGACGTGTGTTTAAAGAAGAAGAAAGTATCACGATGTGGATAACTGACGACAAGAATAAAATACCCGTAAAATTAAAGGCTTCCTTACGTGTAGGCTCGTTAATAGCAGAGCTCGACGGCTTCAATTTTCTTAAGTACGAAACAAATTTAAAAAAATAATTTATCTTTTTCATAAATAGTTTAAAAATTTTACGTATATTTGTCGCCCAAACCGATAATAAAAAAAGTAAAGAAACGACACTATGAAAAACTTATTTTTAGCACTTTCTATCTTATTAGTAGCTAATGCGTACGGACAAGATAGTAATATGAGAAAAATTATGCGCCTCGCCGAGAAAGGCGACGCCCAAGCACAGATGGAGCTAGCTGATGCTTATTTCAATGGCAAAGGCGGATTAAAACGCTCTTTCCAAGATGCCGTAGTATGGTTAGAAAAAGCGGCTGAAGCAGGCGATGTCAATGCTCAATACCAAATAGCCCAGTGCTATATGGAAGGAAAAGGTGTAGCTAAATCTGAAGAAAAAGGAGTAGAATGGCTCACCAAAGTAGCCGAAGGCGGCAATGCCGATGCGCAACGCCAGTTGGCATTATGCTACCGCGACGGGCGTGGTGTAGCACAATCTAACGAAAAATACTTCTTCTGGATTGAAAAAGTAGCCGATGGTGAAAAACCTGAAACTCAATTAGACTTAGCCAAAGCTTACTACGTAGGCGATGGAGTAAAAAAAGACCTCAATAAAGCGCGCTTCTGGGCTGAAAAATCATCAGCTAAAGGCAACTTAGAAGCTGAATATCTATTGGCTAAATGGGCTTATGAAGCTAGTCCTAATAGCCCCGACGCCCTACAAAAACTAATGAAAGTCGCTGAAAAAGGCAATCCTGAGGCACAAAACGCTATTGGTCAGGCTTACCTCAATGGTAAAGGCGTAACCAAATCCGAAGAAAAAGCAATAGAATGGCTCGAAAAAGCAGCTGCCAAAGGTAGTGCTGAAGCCCTATATACTATGGGTAACTTCTATTTCTACGGCAATAGCCCTCTTATTGGCAAATTCTACAAAAAAGCGATTGAGTATTACAGCAAAGCAGCTGCTAAAGGCGATGCCAATGCGCAACGCCAATTATCAGTTTGCTTGTACAACGGTATAGGAGGCACTCAGTCTTACCGCGATGCTTTCAACTGGTTGTCAAGATCTGTAAACGCTGACCCTACCCCTGTAACAGAAAATAACTTAGGGGTATGCTACACTACCGGAAACGGAACCAGAGCTTCTATACCTCAGGCTATAGAGCTTTTCCAAAAAGCAAGCGAAGCAGGCGATGCTATGGCACAGTATAACTTAGGTTCTCTCTTGTTAGAAGAAGGACAGTTAGACGTTAAGAAAGGTTTTGAATACCTCGAAAAATCAGCTGCTAAAAATAACCTTTTAGCACTAAAAAAATTAGGTGACTTATACTATAATGGTAAGTACACTAACCTAACACGCGAACGCGGTTTTGAGTATTACACCAAAGCAGCTCAACAAGCGCCTGCCACTGCTACTGAAACTTTAGATTACTTCTTCCAACAGCAAGACGAAGTCTATTCAGAGGTGCTTTACCTGCTTTCACAATGTTATGCTGAAGGCAAAGGGGTTAAAAAATCAGGCAAAGAAGCCGAAATGTGGGCTATCAAAGCCGCTGATTTATCTAATAAAGCTGCTTTCGACTACCTCTTAAAGAGAATAGAGGCTAACGACCCTAAAGACCCTGCTTCAGTAAATGCAATTCTAACTGTAGCCGATGGGTATTTCTATGGAAAAGGTGCTAAAAAAGAAAATGATAAGGCTTTTCAGCTATACGAAAAATTGGCTAAACAAGAGAATTTGCAAGCTCAAAAACGCTTAGTAGAATACTATTCTGATGCGAAAAACCCTAAAAAAGATGCTGAAAAAACACTCTCTTGGCAAGAGCGTATCGCTAAGAAAGGTGATGCTGAAACACAGTACCAACTCGGTAAGTACTACCTAACCTTGGTACCCGATACAGCCTCTAATACCACATCAACCCCTGCTAAACCAGCACAAGCAGCAGCTACTGCTACAGCAACTACTCAACATAACACCCCTTCTATTCGTCACCGTTCGGCTATGAAAGCTGATGTTAAGTTTACAAGCAAAGAAAAGCCGATGAAGTATATAAACGAAACCAAAGGGGTACAATGGCTTACAAAGGCTTCAGAGCAAAACTACGTACAAGCACAGAACGAACTTGGTAAGTATTACAGTGCTAAACAAGACTTTGGTCAGGCTCTAAATTACTACCAAAAAGCAGCACAACGCGATTTTGCAGAGGCACAATGCAACCTTGCTAACTGCTATTACAATGGTACAGGGGCAGAACGTTCTTACGAAAAAGCTGCCGAACTATACCGCCAATCAGCTCGCAATGGATATCCTATTGCTCAATATCGCTTAGCTCACTGCTACTTTCACGGTGAAGGTATTGGTCAGTCAGACGACCGTGCTGCCGATTGGTTCGACCAAGCTTGCGAAAATGGTGTACAAAGAGGCTGCGAAATGCTAAAAGTAGTAGTCGGAAAAAAATAAGTTTTTAACTAATACTAATTTTAATATAGCCGGAGGTCATAGTTCAAAATATGCCCTCCGGCATTTTTTTGTGTTAAAATCATAAGGCGGTTTTTGCCATTTATTATTATTTTTGTATTTTTGCCCGAAATAAAATTATTATGGAGTTATACTACGCTTTTTCTGTAATTATCGTTCTAGCGGCATTGTTCTCATACGTAAATGTACGTTATGTGAAACTGCCTATGACCATAGGTATTATGGTCATCGCTATGATGGTATCCGTAGGGGTTCGCCTCTTCGGAGGTGAGATATTTTCAGGATTATCGCATAAGTTAGAATCTCTATTACAAGGCTTTGACTTTACTGAAATACTGATGGGGGCAATGCTTAACTTCCTGCTTTTTGCCGGTGCTTTGCACATCAATATCTCAGACCTAAAAGAGTATAAACTTCCTATTTTCACTTATGCCACTATCAGCGTTGTGCTTTCGGCGTTCTTCGTGTCGCTTTTGTTGTACTACATAGCTCCGCTGGTAGGCATTCACATACCTTATGTGTACTGTCTGCTTTTTGGTACGCTCATTTCGCCTACGGACCCCATCGTAGTATTGGGGGTATTAAAACAGGCTAAAGTACCCAAACGCATCGAGACTAAAATAACAGGCGAATCGCTTTTTAATGATGGGGTAGCCGTAGTGATGTTTGCCGTGGTGCTCAAATTGGCTACCGATACCTCCTTTGTACCTTCGTTCAATACCATTACCAAGCTCTTTTTACTCGAAGCAGGTGGGGGTATTTTCTTAGGGGTACTATTAGGTTGGCTAGCTTCAGAAATGATGAAGAAAGCAGACGACTATCACGTTAGCGTGCTCCTTACCTTAGCGGTAGTAATGGGGGGCTTCTTAATAGCCAAGGCTTCGCACGTATCATCACCTTTGGCAATGGTGATTGCTGGTTTATTTATAGGCAATGTGGGCAAGAAAGCCAATAGCGAGGAAAATAAAGACTACCTCGAAAGGTTTTGGGCAATAGTAGACGAGATTATGAATGCTATTCTATTCCTATTCATAGGTTTTGAGATGCTGCTAATCAAGAATTTAGACGGACAGTTTCTCTTAGGCGGAATAGCCATCATAGTGTGTTTATTGGCGCGTGGGCTTTCTATTTATATCCCTGCCAAAACGATACTTCGCAAAGTAACTACCTACTCACGCGGCTCACTTATCACTATGGTATGGGGCGGCATACGCGGTGGGGTATCTATCGCCTTAGTACTCTCAATTCCGGCAGACAAAGCTGGCATAAAAGAAACATTATTACAAATTACTTATATAGTAGTACTATTCTCTATACTGATACAAGGACTTTCGGTAGGCAAGGTAGCCAGCAAGGCACTGCACCGCGATGAGGTAATGGCAAGACTGAAGAGGATAAAGCAAATACAAAGAGCAAAACAATAATACTACTTTAAAACAGAAAGAAATGCAAAAAGATAAAGGTTTAGTGAGTGCCAAAGAAGTAGCTGCGGCCATCAATATAGATAAATTAGGATTTCTGGGTACCTTTGGGGGGTGGACGCTGATGAAGCTGCTACGCCTCTCAAAGCTCAATGATATTTATAACCGCACCAAACACCGCCAAGGGATAGACTTCCTCAACACACTGTTAGATGAGTTTGAAATAAAATTCGAGATACCAGAGGAAGATTTCAGAAATATCCCCAAAGAAGGGGCATTCATCACTATTTCTAACCACCCATTAGGGGGGATAGATGGCATCTTACTGCTCAAACTTTTGGTAGAAAAACGCCCTGACTTCAAGATTATCGCTAACTTTCTGCTACAGCGTATCGAGCCTTTAGCTCCTTATGTGCTGCCTGTCAATCCGTTTGAAGACCGCAAGAACGTAAAATCAAGCGTATTAGGCTTTAAACACGCTATTGAACATTTGCGCCAAGGACAGCCTTTAGGCTTATTCCCCGCAGGCGAAGTATCAGTTACCAAAGAAGGGCAACTAATGGTAGACAAGCCTTGGGAAGAGGCTGCTATGAAATTGGCACAAAAGGCAAAAGTACCTATCATTCCTATCTATTTTCACGCTAAAAACAGCAAATTATTCTACTTTTTGGCTAACATCAGCGATACGCTGCGTACTGCTAAGTTGCCGTCAGAACTGCTCACTCAGAAGGAGCGTACTATCTATATACGCATCGGAAAGCCTATTTCACTTGCTATGCAAGAAGAGCACCCCGAATTAGACGATTATACCGAGTTTTTGCGTAAGAAAACATATATTTTAGCTAATGCTTTCGAGCAAGACAAGAAGTTTTTGCCTTTGTCTAATGTACTGAGCATCAGCAAAGCACAACCCAACCCTCAACAAATAGAAGCCCCTATACAGACTGACCTGATAGAGAAAGAAATAGATAACATCACCAAAAAAGATTACCGCCTACTAAAGAATAACAATTATGAGGTATTTCTCGCTCCTTATGAAGAGATACCCAACATAATGAAGGAAATAGGTAGGTTGCGCGAGATAACTTTCCGCGAAGTAGGCGAAGGTACTAATGCTTCGTCAGACTTAGATAAGTTCGACCTTTATTACCGTCACCTTTTCTTATGGGATACACAAGCTAAGAAATTAGTCGGGGCTTACCGAATGGGCTTAGGGGCTGAGATTTTCCCTAAATACGGCATTGAGGGCTTTTATACCCACGATTTGTTCCGTTTTGAGCCCGAACTCTACGATATGATGAGCAAAACCATAGAAATGGGGCGTGCTTTTATCATTTCAGAATACCAACAGAAGCCTATGCCGCTATTTTTGCTCTGGAAAGGGATAGCTCATACCACTTTGCGCTATCCAGAGCACTCATATCTACTCGGTAGTGTGAGTATTAGCAATCAGTTTTCTAACTTCTCCAAGTCACTAATGATTGAGTTTATGAAGTCGAATTTCTACGACCCTTATATCGCTCAATATGTGCGCCCTAAAAAGGAGTTTAAAGTAAAGCTAAAAGATGAAGATAAAGACTTTATTTTTGACGAAACCAAAGCCGACCTTAATAAGTTTGATAAGATTATTGACGAACTCGAGCCGGGCAACTTGCGCCTACCAGTGCTCATCAAAAAGTATATCAAGCAGAACGCTAAGGTTATCGCTTTCAACGTAGACCCATTATTTAATAACTCGGTCGACGGGCTGATGTACATCAGAATAGCCGACCTACCTGATAGCACAATGAAGCCTGTAATTGAAGAATTTCAAGCAGAACTCGAGGCCAGAGACAATGCCAAGAATGAGAGTAAAGCAGAAAACAAACAATAGAAGTTTTTTAGATAGATGAAAAGAATCATATTATTTGCAACCATAGCACTACTACAAGTGGTAGCAGTAGCACAGACGGTAGTCGTACCTAATAAGTTTGCTTTCCTAAAGAGTGATAACGAATACCAGCTAAATATACTTACCAAATTCTTGATTGAAAAACAAGGGTTTAAGGCCTATATGGAAAACGAAGTGCCTGCGGAATTGCTAAACACCCCTTGCAATCTACTCAAAGCTGATGTGAAAAACGAATCAAATATGATGACTTCTAAACTTAGATTAGTGCTAACCGACTGTGCTAATAAAGAAGTTTTCAGTTCTGAAGTAGGTAAAAGTAGAGAAAAAGAGTACAAAAAATCATACCAAGAGGCACTGCGTAATGCTTTAGCCGGAAATGCTTTGGCTACTTTCAAAAAACAGTATCAACAGCCCCAGCAACCTCAAGCATCACAGCCTTCTCAGTCATTAGTTGAAACACCAGAAGAAGATTCTATTTACCAACTCAATGCTAAAAAAGTAGGCGATTTGTACGAGTTGCGCTGGCGACACAATGATGAGTTATTTTTAAAAGCTAGAAAGACTATTACCCCCGACCTATATATAGCTTATGAGGTAGCCAACCATAAATTTGGGATAGTACAAAAAGATGGCTCAACTTTTTACAGAATCACCTTATACACAGAAATAGAGGGGAAAGACACTGCCGTTCTGGCAGCAATTAAATTTATTGAATAACTAAAAAACAATCTTACTTGTATTCTAAAGCCGAAGCAAAAAAACTACGCGAAGACTTCTGGACTTCCTTTGGTAAGTCGTTTCCCCGCAAATGGACGCTGTACGACACTAAAATAAGGGATTTCAGTTTTAAGTTTTCATTCGACCTGAAAAAGGCACGAGTACTCATCGCTATAGAAGATAGCGATAAAGAAAAGCGTACCCTCTATTATAACAAAATGCTTTCGCTAAAGAACATCTTACAAACTGATTTTCTACCCGATGCTATCTACGAGGAGCATTTAATATTAGACAATCAGAAGGAAATAAGTGCTATATATATAGAAAAAACAGGTGTTAGCATCCATAACAAAGCCACTTGGCAAGAGGTAATGGTATTTCTGAATGATGGAATGGCACAAATAGAGGCTTTTTGGGCTGAATATAAAGATATTATTGTAGAGAATGACGAATTTTGATAAAATAAAATAGTTTTATGAAACGAAGAACCTTTTGGAATTTATTACTTATCCTTTTTGTGATTTCTTTTTTTGTAACACCATTAGGATATGAAAGTAAAATATTGCTGCAACGCATTTTTGCTAGTTCAGTAGATATTATACCCGAAAATCAAGCACGCACTATCGACTTTGATTGGCAACTGAAAGACCGCGATAATAAGCAGTTTAATTTTTCGCAAACCAAAGGAAAGAAGCCTGCTTTTGTGTATTTCTTTTCATCGTGGAGAGGTATAAGCGTAGCCGACCTATATGCAGTCGAAAAGCTATATGATACTTATAAAGATAAGGTAGATTTTTATATCATCACCAATGAGTTACCTACTCCTGTAGACGAAATGATGCAAAAACGCAACTTTCACTTCAAAGTTACCTACCTAATTATAGGTGAAAAAATGCCTTTCGACCCTGAAAAAATACCTTCAGGCTATATAGTTGATAAGAACGGAAAGGTTCGTGCTGAGAAAGAAGGAATAGCGCGATGGAATAGCGATGCAGTACACCAACTGATAGAACAGCTCTTACAATAAGTGTTTTTTATTTGTAAGTTAAAAATAATTATAGCAATAGTATTTTAAATTCAATCTAAAATACTATCTTTGCGCGCTGTTTGAGAAATAGACAAAAAGGTCGGTTAAAATCAGATAGCTAACACACATATAATTATTCAATAGATAAAAATGGCTAAATATACAGAAGAAGAACTTAAAGAAGAATTAGAAAATAGCGAATACAAGTATGGCTTTTACACTGATATTGAGTCGGATACATTTCCTAAAGGTCTCAATGAAGAGGTAGTAATAGCCTTGTCGAAAAAGAAAAACGAACCCGAATGGATGACTGAATGGCGATTAGAGGCTTTCAGAGCGTGGCAAGCTATGGCTGAACCTCCACATTGGGCTAACGTACAGTTCGAGACTCCTAACTTTCAAGACATAGCTTACTATTCAGCCCCAAAACAGAAACCTAAGCTCAATAGCCTCGATGAGGTAGACCCTCAGCTTTTAGAGACTTTTGAGAAGTTGGGTATCTCGCTTGAAGAGCAAAAACGCCTTGCGGGGGTAGAAGACAAACCCGCAGTAGCTATGGATGTAGTAATGGACTCGGTGTCAGTAGCTACTACCTTTCAAAAGACTCTAGCCGAGCGCGGTATTATCTTCTGCTCAATGTCTGAAGCTATACAAAAGCACCCCGACTTAGTACGCAAGTACCTCGGTACAGTAGTCCCTAAGACCGACAACTTCTATGCAGCTTTAAACTCCGCTGTCTTTTCAGATGGGTCTTTCTGCTATGTACCTAAAGGAGTGCGTTGCCCTATGGAGCTCTCTACTTATTTCCGTATCAATCAGGCAGGTACAGGGCAATTCGAGCGTACTCTCTTAATAGTAGACGAAGGTGCTTACGTATCGTACTTAGAGGGTTGTACTGCCCCCAGACGCGATGAAAACCAGCTACACGCAGCCGTTGTAGAGCTCATAGCAATGGAAGGCGGCGAGATAAAGTACTCTACTGTTCAGAACTGGTTCCCTGGTGATAAAGACGGCAAAGGTGGTGTTTACAACTTTGTAACTAAGCGTGCTTTAGCAGAGAAGAATGCTAAGATATCATGGACGCAAGTAGAAACAGGGTCAGCTATCACTTGGAAATACCCTTCAGTAGTGCTAAAAGGTGATAATTCTATAGGAGAATTTTACTCTATAGCGGTTACTAACCACTTTCAGCAGGCTGATACAGGTACTAAGATGATACATTTGGGCAACAACACTAAATCAACAATCATATCTAAAGGAATTTCAGCAGGAAAATCACAAAATAGCTACCGAGGATTAGTAAAAGTAGTACCTAAGGCTAAGAATGCCCGCAATTTCTCTCAGTGCGACTCATTACTAATGGGCAATAATTGTGGAGCACATACTTTCCCTTATATAGAGGCTAAAAACCCTACGGCACAGATAGAGCACGAGGCAACTACTTCAAAAATCGGTGAAGACCAGATTTTCTACTGCAATCAGCGCGGTATTGATACCGAAAAAGCCATTTCACTCATCGTAAATGGTTTTGGCAAAGAGGTACTAAATAAACTCCCTATGGAGTTTGCCGTAGAAGCTCAAAAACTTTTAGAGATTTCATTAGAGGGCAGTGTAGGGTAGTTTGTACATATTAGATGTTAGAGAAATAGCCTATATAAATAATCTTTCCAATAAAAAAACTGTTTTTATGAATATACAACCAAATAACCAAACTGTAGAAAATTGTTTAAAAGACAGAACTTACTACATTGATTTTTACCAAAGAGAGTATGTTTGGGATAAGGACACTGTAATTACTTTGTTAAATGACATATTTTATTCATTTGAATTAGGATATGAAGAACACAAAGATAAAGACTTAAGTTCTGAAGTAATGGCTAAGTATAATTGGTATTATCTGAATATTTACATTACTAATACAATTAGTGGCAAAGAATATATTGTTGATGGACAGCAACGACTCTCTACACTTTGTCTCATAGCTTTAAAATTATATCATTTAGCCAATGACAACAAAGAATATTTTAAAAAAGTTATTAACTCTCTAAAAGATTGTATATTTGGAGAAGATAAATACAAAGGAGAAATATTTTGGATAGATAGTGAGAAAAGAGGTAAAGTAATGGAACATTTACTTTCTACTCCTAAAACAATTTATCCAGAAGAAAAAATACAATATACCACTGAAAAGACATTGTTGAGTAGATATTTAGATATTGACAAGTATATTGATGACTATTTTACAAAAGATAAAATTGTTGATATTGAAAAATTAAAAGTTTTTATTCTTTATTTCTTAGAAAGGCTTGTTTTAGTAGAATTAAAAATTGAAAAGGATGATACTCCTATGGTTTTTGAGGTTATTAATGATAGGGGAATAGCTTTGAAACCTTTCGAAATATTGAAAGGGAAATTGATAGGAGCTTTAGATAAAGATGATACCGAGAAATATAGTGAATTTTGGGAAAGTTCTTTAAATAAAATAAGAGGAAATGAGGATAATTTTTTTGTTGATTATTTAAAAGGGAAATTTATTTTTAAACGGAATGCTGAATTAGAAAAAGCTATAAATAATGAATACCACCGTTATATTTTCTCAGATAATGATATAGCTAATAAATTATCTTTTAGAAAAAAAGATCAGGAGCAACTTAAAAATATAAAAAGCTTTATTGAAAATGATCTAGTTTATTATACTGATTTATATGCGAGAATCAAACAAAATGATTACGAGTTCTTAAGTTATAATAAAGATGTTAATGACCTATCAGGGCAATATCAAAATATTTTATCAGCTTGCAATATAAAAGATACTGAAGAGCAAAAAAAGATAGAAACTATTGCAAAAGAAATAGATAGACTTTATATATTACTAAATCTTAATGGGGTTTATAATAGTAATTATTTTGCTGAATTACAATATAACTTAAATCAAGAACTGAAAGGCAAATCTCCTGAAACATATAGAGATACCTTCAACTCTTTACTAAAAGAAGAAATAAAGAAAAGAAAAAGTATAGAAGATCTAAAATCTCTTTTAGAATATGATAGTTTCTTCACAAGGGGATATGATACTATGACAGTATCTAATTTGCGATATTTATTTGCGCGTATAGAAAAATATATTTGTGAAAAAGGAGGTATAAAAACTATAGACAAGAAAGTAATTAAAGATATTTCTACTAAAACAGGCGAAAAAACAGGATATCATATTGAACATATTCTTTCTAGAAATGAAGAAAATAAAAGTTATTTTGCTTCAGAAGAAGAATTTGATATTTACAGGAATAAATTAGGGGGACTTTTGCTTCTTAAAGGAAGAGATAATATTAGTTCAGGTAATGAATCTTATTCAGAAGGAAAAGTTTATACCTACACTAACCCTAATGCTTTAGAATGGGCTGGTACTTTAGTTAGCTCTTTCTATCATAGCAATCCAGATTTTGAAAAATTCAATAAACAATTCGAAATTGAGACAGGACTAGATTTTCATTATATAGAAAAGTTTAATAAAGAAGCCCTTGAATATAGAAGTAAATTGTTATACACTATTATAAAAAAGATTTGGGAAGTAAATTAAATATGTAAATATGATTCTTTCACCTTCATTATTAGCAGCAGATTTTGGCAACCTGCAACAAGCTGTGCAGATGGTCAATGCCAGTGAAGCCGATTGGTTCCACATTGATATTATGGACGGGGTATTTGTACCTAATATCTCGTATGGTATGCCGGTACTCTCGGCTATCAATAAGCACGCTACCAAGCCATTAGATGTACACCTAATGATTATCGACCCCGATCGCTATATCAGTACCTTTGCAAAGCTGGGTAGCCACATACTCACGGTGCATTACGAGGCTTGTACCCACTTACACCGCACGCTGCAAGCTATCAAAGCCGAGGGTATGAAAGCAGGGGTTGCTCTCAATCCTCATACGCCTGTTGCTCTGTTAGAAGACATTATCAAAGATGTAGATGTTCTCCTACTAATGAGCGTGAACCCTGGTTTTGGGGGACAGTCATTTATAGAAAATACTTATAAAAAAGTACGACAAGCTAAGGCGCTTATCACGCAAGCAGGAGCTAATACCCTCATCGAAATAGACGGAGGGGTAACCTTAAGCAATGCCAAAGCACTGGTAGAGGCAGGTGCCGATGCCTTGGTAGCAGGTAGTTTCGTATTCAACGCTGCTAATCCTACCCAAACAATAGCTGAGCTAAAAGCAAAAGCCTAAAAAACAAAACAATATAATATAACAACTTTGTCAAAGTTTCAGGACTTTGACAAAGTTTTTTTATACCCTTTTTCTAACTACTTCAGCCCCAACAATCTCTATATCAAAAGACTCATCAGGGCGTGCTTTAAGGTATTGCAATTTGCGTATATGCACAAGGTAACTCTGCTGGGCTACAGCTCGTTTCTCATCATCTTCTATTACCGAAACAATCTCACGCTCTGGGTAAGTAAGCAGCAACAAAAAGTCTAACTGCCCATAGTCATCAGCTATGTGTAGTAGTCGCGCTTTAGCAGGCAGACTACGGCTTAGTTGGTAATATTGTGCTGCGCGAGCTGCGTAATCAGCTTTTACCGCCCTTACTACTTCAATATCTTTATACAGATAGTTCAGCTGCAATTTCTGCTTCAGATAATCCACCCCCTCTAAGCGTTGTCGCAACTGAGCAAACTGCTCACGAAAGTACGCCCCCACCTGCTTAGCTTTCTCACGCGGGGTAGTACCAAATCGGGTATCATCAGGAGCGATAGGTTCAGCAGCTACTATAGTAACTGCCCCATCGTAGATGATAAAATCCCCTTTAGGCAGCACTTCTGAAGTACCGTGAATATACACCGGCACTATAGGCTTCTGCAAAGTATCCGCTATGTAAAATGCCCCCTGATGAAAACGATGAATGCGATTACTCTCTGAGCGTTTCCCCTCCGGAAATATCACCACCGAAATCCCTTCTTGCAAGTGCTGTTGCAGCAAAGGCATTCCCTTTTCTATACCCTCTGATGCCGGATAAGCCCCCATAGCGCGAAGGTATCTACCAAAGATAATCGAGCGGTACACCCAATCATTTACCACATAGCTTAACCGATGGCTATACAACTCCAACGCAAGCGTATCAAGCCACGAAGTGTGATTGGCTATCACTACCGAAGCCGTATCGGTATTGAGTAGCTGGCGATTCTCTATGCGCTTGCGCACCCGCCAATTAGAGAAAAGCACCGTAGCGGCTAAGACTGATGAGAGCCTGCGTAGCCCACGCTTGCTGCTCGGAAAAACAGTAGCCAGCACCCAACCTACATTGCTGAGAATTACTGACGACAGAGCGTAGTAAGAAAGAGAGATTACCGAGTGCAGCAACAAACGCAAACTAACCGGAGAAAGCCCTTTTTGAGGTCTTCGGAAGATAAAAAACTTAAATATAGTAGGATAAAACACAAAAGTAATAACCAAAGCAGTAAAAATACCCAGCACTGATACCGAAGCTATCGACCTGAGCGCAGGGTGTTTAGCAAAAATAAGCGTCCCTATCGCCAAAAAGGTCGTAATAGAGGCTAATAATACCGATACTTTATAAACCGGAAGCTCATTTCTGCCATTAGTATAGTCTTTTTGCAGAGCACAAGTCATAAAAATACTAAAATCAACGGAATGACCGAGCACTAAGGTACAGACTATCATACTAAAAACGTTAAATTCTATACCGAAAAAGTACATCAGCGCTGCCGTAACTACCCCCGTCACCCCAATAGGAATAAGAGTGAGCAGTACTAACTCTATACGCCTGAAAAAGAGCAACAAGATAAGAAAAATAGCTATAGAAGAATAATTCACCAATAGCAATATATCGTCTTTAAGCTTACCCAAAAAAGTCTCGCTAAGGTTCTTGCGGTCTATCACTATAGCCCCTGTGCGCTGCTCTATCTGCTCAACAAAACGCGTACGCTCGCTATCAGTCAGCTTCACAAGGTTAGCAAGCGTATAAAAACCGTCTTTTTCAGTGATAAAATCGTCTAAAGGAAGTGCTGAAAGAGCCTTATAATCGTCTAAAGAGCGTATAGTCTCAAAATCAGTAGTAAGAAAGTCGAAAAAAGGAGCATAAGTACTCTCTTTAAAGCCATATTGAGCACCTAACTGCTGCAATTGGGTGCGCAAATCCTCCTTACGAGCTTCCGACCAGAACGTTTGCCAACGCTTAATGCGCTCTTGCTGCTCCGTTTGAGGCAAAATAAGGGCAGCCACCGAACTAAACTGCCTAATGCTATCGGTTGCCTTCA
>ERZ772764.714-NODE-714-length-22079-cov-16.023883_pt1 | contig 22079 bp, 26 predicted proteins | sample MGYA00512163_ERZ772764 | MGnify/ENA primary metagenome ERZ772764 (study PRJEB29015, sample SAMEA2737903) | human oral metagenome | biome: human oral; feature: human-associated habitat; material: dental | place: China | collected 2094 ... | reverse complement strand
TGGCGTGCACTTCACCTGCTTTTATTTCTAAGTCAATCCCCTTAAGGATTTCTTTGCCATCCACACCAGCGTGGAGATTTTTTATTATTAACATTTTAATTGAGTTTAGCGTTAAATTTTAATTTTAGGGTGCAAAGGTCGGATATTATTTTGAATTATACAAATTTAGGTGTTAGTCGTTAGTCTTTAGTCGTTAGAAGGGGGTACTAACTACTAAAGACTGATAACTAATTACTAAAGACTTATAACTAACGACTAATGATTAATTACTTACTAAAACTATTGTTCTCTTTATCAACGTCTACGCTTTTGTTTTCGGGGTCGAGGGTGATGCTCTTTATGTCTTCTAAAGGCATATCAAGCGTAAAGGTGTAGGTAGGATTGCCCCAGCCCCAAGCGGGTAATACGGTACGCGGATACGCTGGATAGATGTTCGGCTTCTCGGCATAAGTCATTCGCAAAGGTACGTATACATAGCGTATGTTGCCTGCCTTGTCGGTTACCCAAAGGTCGATAGAAAGCGGCAGTCTGCCTACGCGTTTGAGGGTTACCTCTGTTTTATTGTCTTTGCCCTCTACCTTGCTGATAGCATAGTCGGCAGTATGGTCAGTCTCCATAAATTCGTTGAGGAACCACTGTAGCTGCATACCCGATACTTTTTCGGCTATACGTATAAAATCATTAGGCGTTGGGTTCTTGAAAGCGTATTCGTTGTAATAACGTTTGAGTGTTTTCTGTAGCGCCTCATTGCCCATTAGGTAATCTAACTGAGTAAGGAATAGCAGCCCCTTGTAGTAAGCCGTTACTGAGTAAGCGTAGTTAGTTGCAAAACGATCAGAATGAGTGATAGTGGGTTCTTGCAATCCTGATTTTACTAACCCGAAATATCCCCTATAAGCACTGTCGAATGGGTTAGCTGTCTTTTTGGTCTTTAAGATTTGATGCTCGGCAAGGTATTCGATATATGAGGTAAAACCTTCGTCCATCCAAGGATAAGCAGCCTCATCGGTGGCGAGTAGGTGCTGAAACCACGCGTGCGCCAGTTCGTGTGCTGCGGTGCCTACTAAGCGTTCGTACTTTTCGCCTCCTACCATAAGGGTACACATAGCGTATTCCATACCGCCATCACCTCCTTGTATAAATGAATACTGAGGCCAAGGGTATTTGCCTACCAGTTGGTTGTAATAGTCAAAAACCTTAAGCATAGGCTCTTGTATCTGTTTCCAAGTGTCTTTGTATTTTTTGTAGATAAAGTGAATGGTCTTGCCGTCAGCCAATTGGTGCTTGTCGTGCACGTACTGAGGGTCGGCTGCCCAAGTAAAATCGTGTACGCGCTCTGCGATAAAATGCCACGTTTTGGTAGCTGACTTGGTAGTAGGTACTTTCACGCCCTTATCTTCATAGCCAAAACCTATTTCGTTAGGGTTTTGCAGTACCCCTGAAGCGCCTACAAGGTAAGTCTTGTCGAGGGTGATTTTTACATCGAAGTTACCCCATACGCCGTAAAACTCACGACCTAAGTACTCGGTAGTATGCCAACCTTTGTGGTCGTAAGCTACCATTTTAGGGTACCACTGTGCCATAGAGAGGGCTACGTCATCAGGACTGTTGCGCCCTGCACGGCGTATCATTACCGGCACTTGTCCTTCAAAATCTAAACCTAATACCGTACGGCTATGCGGTAGTATCGGGGTAGGCAGGGTAACTTTTAGGATAGTACTTTCGTGCGAGATAGTAGCGGGTACGCCGTCTTGGGTGAGCTTTTTCACGCGTAGATAGCCAATTTCATTGGGATTGAGTTTAGCTATTCTGCTTTCGTATATAGGGCGTTGGGGGGTACCTACGTTGGTAGCCATACGTCCGTCGGGGTCGGGTAGGGTTTGCAGGTTAGCGTCCATTTCGCTGTTGGGTTGGAAAGCGTTGAAGTAAAGGTGAAAAAACACTGTAGTAAGGGTGTCGGGTGAGTTGTTGATATAGGTAACTTTCTGTACGCCTTTGTACTGAAAGTTTTTCACGTTCATCGTTACGTTCATCTGGTAGTCAGCTTGTTGCTGCCAATGATTATCTTGCGCTTGAGCTGAAAGAGCGAGCGCTAAGCCGCAAATAGCGAGGATACTTTTCTTCATTGTTCTTTATATTGAATTCGTTTTTGAGGGCAAAGGTAGTGAAGAATTAGCAAATTAGCAAATTAAGGGGGAGTAGTAAAAAAAACTTTGCCAAAAGTATATAGTGCGTTGGGCTATAACCTTTGGCAAAGATAATGTAAAAACCTATTAAAAAGTAAAGATGTTTACTTTTCTAACTTGATAGTAAGTACAGGAGTATCGGAGTGGTTCACCAGGTCGCTACTGATACTGCCGTTGAAGAAGTGTGCGATACCTTTACGCCCGTTAGGGAACATACAGATAAGGTCTATCTTGTTCTCTTTTACGTAGTTGAGTATACCGGTTTCTACCCTAATATCATTATACACGTGGGTTTCGAAATGCTGACGCGCGTGGTTAGCCTCGCTGAGGAACTCTTTCATACGGTGATTGATTTCGTGAGTGGTGAGGAACTGGTATGGAGTATTGACATACACCAAATCAATCTTGGCATTGAAGAGTTTAGCAAAGGCTACCGCTTTCTCGAAAGGCTTTAAGAAACGCTTAGAGAAGTCGCAGCCGAACATAATGTGCTTAATCTTCAGTTTTTCGTGCGGATTTTTGATAACCAATACCGGAACAGTGGCAGAGCGGATTACCTTTTCGGCATTGGAGCCTATAAATAGTTCCTTAGCCCCAGAGGCACCATTAGAGCCCATAAATACGAGGTCGATATTGAATTTTTTTACGGTTTCGCCTACTGCTTCAGGAAGAGGCGATGTTTCTACCAAGTCGATGATTTCTACTCCTGTTTCTAACTCTTTATGCAACTCAGCAAAACGCTGCTTGGTGAGGTTGAGGAAGTACATCGCTTCGGGCACAGATACTTGGCTCTCGGTCATCAAACGCAAAGGTAACTCGATGGCGTGTAGCAAGTATATTTTAGATTTGTGTTGCTTAGCTAAGCCTATGGCTACGTGTAAAGAGGCAATAGACTTTTCAGAAAAATCGGTGGTTACTAAGATGTTTTTCATAAGACTCTATTTTTTAGTTATTAATTTCGTGGTAAAGGTACGACTTATTTTTATAACTTCCAAATTTTTTCTAATTTATTTTTTTCTATTTTTTTGATGATTGGTAGATATTTGTACTTCGGCTGTTTTTTCGGCTATCCTATATCGTTCCTATATCGTTTGTATATCGGAGGTAAAGGGGAGGGGGCTATAGTATGTTTTTCTGCTCTTCTGCAAAAAAAGAAAAATAAAAAGTTTGAGGTGTCAAAATAATTTCATATATTTGCACTCTGAAAATTAATGTATTATGGAATTATTTAAGGGACAAAGCCTCTTAGAGTTTACTGAACGCTTTAAAACAGACTTAGATTGCGAAGAATATCTAGCTTCTTTAAAGTGGGAAGATGGATATTGCTGTCGCAAATGTGGTCATAAAAAATATCAAATCAGAAAAGATCTTTCACGTACTTGTAATATCTGTGGAGATACGGAAAGTCCTACTGCTGGAACACTATTTCATAGACTAAAATTTGGGTTACGTAAAGCATTTTTTATATGTTTTGAAATGACAACTACAACTAAAGGGTTATCAGCCTCACAAGTTGCTCGTCGTTATGAAATTAGTCGTCAGACTGCACATTATTTTATGCAAAAAGTCCGTGAAGCTATGAAATCCAGTGAGTCACACAAAATGAATGATCTTGGGTTTCAGAGTTTAATATAGACCGCTATTTAGCTGAGTATAGTTTTAGAATCAATCGCTCACAAAGCAAAGAGACTATCTTTAACAAATTAATGAAAAGAATTGTAGAACGTTCTCCCGTTTCCCAAAGTCAATTAGTATGTAGCTAAATAGACACCTCAATTGAATAAATTAGGAATGAATTCAAAATAGTATATAAAAATGTGTAAATATATAGATTTTTCCCCTTTTGGTAATTCTGCCATAGAATTAGAATTTAAATGTAATAAATGTCATAATACTATAAAAACTGAGCAATTTGGTTTACCGCACCCAAATTATATGGCTGAGAAGGCTAGTGATTCCTATGTTGATAGAGAAGAATCTGTAATTTGTGAAAATTGTCAGAAAGAATTTATTATTGACATTAATGTCGGATATGCTGGTGCTTATGTTTCGATAATAGGATTAAAAGAAGAAAATGAAGTAATAATTACAGAAATACCAGAAGAATATGATGATTATTATATGGATGAACAAATAGATTCTTTTTTGTATTCAGAAAATCCATACTCTAATTTTATTGATGAAATGCACAAATTAAAAGAATTAAATAAACTATCGCTTAATAATAATGAATTAGAAAAGACATTAAAAAGACAGATATATTCAAGTACTATTACTTGTCTTGAAGATTATCTTTCAACAACATTAATTAATAATGTGCTAAATGATAATATTTTATTTAGGAAGTTCGTAGAAACATATGAAAATTTTAAAAAAGAAAAATTTTCTTTAAATCAGATATTTATAAAACGCGAACAATTAGAAAGTAAAGTAAAAGAACATCTTTTAGGAATTATATATCATAATTTACGCATTGTAAAAGGTATTTATGAAACAACTTTTGACATTAAATTTCCAGACATTAATGAAGTTATGAAGATAGTCATTAATAGACATCATATGGTTCATAGGAATGGAAAAGATAAAGATGGTAATGAAATTATATTAGATATTAATAATGTAAATGATGTTATTTATAAAGTAGAAGAATTTATTAAAAAAATAAACTTATTATTAACTAATAATATAAATAAAGAAGATGATGAACTTCCTTGGTAGTTGTTTGTTAATTTCTATTAATTTTGTTATTTATTGAGGTGTCAAAATAATTTCATATATTTTCACTCTGAAAATTAATGTATTATGGAATTATTTAAGGGACAAAGCCTCTTAGAGTTTACTGAACGCTTTAAAACAGACTTAGATTGCGAAGAATATCTAGCTTCTTTAAAGTGGGAAGATGGATATTGCTGTCGCAAATTACGAGGTATATATTCTTGGTTTTCAGAGTTTAATATAGACCGCTATTTAGCTGAGTATAGTTTTAGAATCAATCGCTCACAAAGCAAAGAGACTATCTTTAACAAATTAATGAAAAGAATTGTAGAACGTTCTCCCGTTTCCCAAAGTCAATTAGTATGTAGCTAAATAGACACCTCAATTATAATATTCCCAAAATAACTGCTGATGAGGCGAATAAGAAACATTTTTTAAATTTAGAAACAGAAGAAAATGAACAGACATTTTAAGATATTATTTACTATTTGTAGTATATTCATTTGCACTATGGGTATAGCACAAGAGGATAAAAATTATAGAGAGACTCCTCTGCCAGAAATGGAAATAAAAAAACATTTCCCTGCTGAGGTGTTACAGCAGATAGGAGCTGAATTTCCTATATTTAAGGTATATCCTTTTGAGGATAAAAGTGGTAAACAGTATTTGATTCTTACTGAAAAGGTGACAAAAGGGAATATACAGGACGAAAATAGTCTGAAGCGGTCTATAAAAGCTTTTAATGTGTCTTTTGAAGAGGATAAGACTGTAAAAGTGCGATGGACTATTACTGATTACATTGACGAAACAGAGCAATCTATTGGGTTTTGGACGCAATATCTGAATTTGAAAGATTTAGATAATGATGGTTTTGTAGATCCGATCGTGGTCTATGGAACGAAATCAAACTATGGGAAAGGCTTTGAAGAAGGAAGAGTAAAAATCATTATCTATCATCTTGGAAAGAAAATAGCTATTCGTCAGCAAAATTCGTCATTAGATGACGGCAGACTTACCCAAGTGGATCAAAGTTTTGATGCCTTGCCTTTGGGTATCAAGAAAAAGGTGCATGATATGATTGGGATTCTGGAGGATAAGGGGTACTCTTTGTTTACTACAGAGGTAAAAAATCAACTTAAAAAGTCTTTGAAAGGAGAGGGTAAAGTTGTATTTTCTTCTGAAAAGGTGAAACCATTGATGAATTTTTACAAAGAGCCAAAAAAGCAGCTCTATCTGATGTTGAATTACAAAAGATGATAAATTTTCCGTTACGAGTAAGGGGACTTGATGAAAATTTAAATGTTTTTGAGGATAAATTTTATTCATTTGCAGAAATAAAGGATAATGTAATGCTATATGAAGGAACTTTTAAGGCAGGATTACTTTCAGCTGTTCGTATTTATCATGGAGATTGTCAACTTTTTAATGATAAAAATTGCTTTACCATAAAAACAACTGAAATTGGGGATATTGAAGTGGTACTTATTAAAAAGGGCAAACAGTATATAATAGTAGGAATAACAATATTGACAGCATAATAATACTTACTAAAATTTCTATGATGTAAGTTTATGAAAAACCCTTACCTTTGCAAAACAAAATAAAACAATAACAGAAGAAGAAGGACAAGACTTGGGAGGAAATGCTTTTGATTTAGGTAGTAAATATTTGATGCTTTATGAAGGATTTCATGATAAAACAAAAACTATAACTCATGAAATTTTACATTGCTTAGGTTTAAGACATAGTTTTGATAAAGAAGCACCCCATAAGTTTAAAGCGTATAAAACAGATAATATTATGGATTATGTGTTTAAGGAATATAGTGATCATAGAAAATCCCTTTGGAAATGGCAATGGAAAAAGATATGGGAATATTTGGACAAGATTTTAAAAATAATGATAATAATGTTATTTAGTTCTTCTTGTAAAGTGACAAGTAAATGTACTGAACCAATATCTTATGATAATTACTTATTATCTTATAACTACGATGATTATGTTTATTTTTCAAAAGGTGGCTGCTTTAAAAGAGACATTGAGGTTGTACCAGATGTATTTTACATCGAAAAGGAATATGATTATTTCCTTAACAACTTATTTGTTAATCTTGCCTATTCTGATAAAAGAAAGGCAACCAGCAACAATTACTTATTCAAGCAAAAATTTGCTCAATTCAAGAAACTCAAAGGTAATAAAGTTAAAGCTAAACGTTATTCTGACCGACATATCAACTATTTCCAATATCATCCTTTTGACACAAAAGATACTCTAATGGCAGGGCGTCTATTGGAAAGTTATCAAAAATATGATAGTATTTTGGTGGGAACGCATACTTGGTATCAATATGACAAAGGGAAAGCTATTAAAGAGCGTATGAATTATTGTGGTAAAAATTTTATAAAATATGACGTTCCTATAGAAATAAAAAAACAAATCAATTATGATACTATTTATCCTATTTGCTGGTCAAAGGTAATTAGATTATCAAAAAAGAAAGGATTTCGAGAAAAATCCCTCAAATTAGAAGCACCACAGGACTATCCTCTTAAGAAGCAGCCACAAGGAAAAGCTTTTTGGATCATTTCAAATAAAAAAAGAACAATAAAAATTGATGCTTACAAGGGAAAAATATTTAGGATGAATTAGAATATATCTCTATATTATTCATCTAACAACCTCTATTCCCCTTCCTTCTCCACCAAATGCCTCAGATCAGGGTCGTTGGCGATACGTTCCTTTTCGCGTTCTATGATTTCAACGACATCTAACTTTATCTGGCGGTAGTTAGCTTCTACCTGTTCTTTGGTAGTGTCGTTGCCGTTGGCATCGGTAAAGGAGAGGACTTCAGGGATTTTCTGGTAGGCTTTGGTCTCAGCGGCTACTTTGGCGTTGTCTACGACTATTTGTGGGTGGAATATCTTCTGCTCGATGCGCTCATCAAAGTTGTCAGAAACAGCTCCTACAAACATATTAGTAAAACAGCACAAGTTACTACTGACCAATGGAAAGGATATAAACCTATAAAAGACTTTAATATAACTCAAATTCCTAGTAATAATGGAAAGAATTTTCCTACATTACATAAGGTAATACATCAAGTAAAGTCTTGGATACGAGGTATATATTCTTGGGTATCAGAATTTAACATAGACCGATATTTAGCGGAATACAGTTTTAGAATTATAATCCGCAAAACGAAATGTACCAAAAATTAAAACGAAATGTACATTTTTTGAGCGGGGGTTGAGTGGGGCAAAGGTAATAAAAAACACGGATAGGCAGGGTGCTTATCCGTGTTTTTTGTACCTATACATATATTATATAGGGTAGTTGGCTGTAAGGACTTCTATACGCTTCTTTCCTGTGCTATTGCTGCTCCCTAAATGCATTGACACTTCTTTTTGATGCCATCCGTGCTGCTGTACGTATTTGGTTAGCTCTTCATTGTGGTAGGAACTAAGTAGGAACTTGCCTTTGAGGGTGGCAAGGGTAGCTAATAACTCATTAAAATGTTCCTGTTCATAACCTCCGTAATGCCCTTGCTTGGCTCCTACATAGGGTGGATCTACATAGTGGAAGGTGTCGGGGGTGTCGTGACGGCTGAGGACTTCGGTGGCATCGTTGTTATCTATTTGGACGCCTTGCAGGCGAGCGGAGTAGGTGTCGGTAAAGTTGGTAACTTTGCTGTTGAGGGCGGACACGTTCTTGCTGTTGGTTGTGATACGGCAGTTACCTACTTGGTTAGAGTAACCGCAGTTAGTGGCGTACCAAAATGCCCACGCTTGTTGCACTTCGGTAAAAGCAAAAGGGGCGTGGTAGATTACCAAGGCGGCTTTGTAGGCTTCTCGGCTCACAACTGACTGCTGTACGAGGGTTTGGAGTTCGGCAAAGCGGGTTTGCAGGACTTTGTAGAAGGTATATACATTAGCATTGAAATCGTTGATAATTTCGGTTTTGACGGGCTGTTTTGCCCAAAAGACTGCACCTCCTCCGAAAAAGGCTTCGGTGTAGATGGTGTGTTCGGGGATAAGGGGCAGGATATGTGGCAGCATTGTTTGCTTACCTCCATAGTAGGATATTGGCGTACGTTGCCAAATATTGGATGTTGATTTCATTGTTCGTGTTTTTAGTATTTGTATATCATTAAATCTTCGTAGGCACTGGCATAATTAACGCTGGTGCTGACGGTTATGCGCTCGGTTCCGTTGAATGGACTGGGGAGGTTGTATTCGTTGGCAAGGAAGTCGAAAAGGTCGAGGAGTTGTCCTTTATTGCTTCCGAAGTAGATGTAGCGAGACATTACGTTGAGGGCTTTGACGATATGTAGGTAGTCTTTTAGTTTCCAATCTTGAGCACCGCTGTAGGAACTGATGTCGGTGGAAAGATAGGGTGGATCAAGGATAAAGACGGTATTTGGGGTATGTTCAAACTCGGTGATGAGGTTGCGATAGTCGGTTTGACGGCGTTCTACTCCTGCAAGATAACCATCAGCATTGTAGGGTGTTTGAGAAACTTTAGCATAGAAGCCGTCTTTAGCAAGGGCTTCCAAGCTGGTGGCGTACTTGCCACTGAAAAGGAGATTGGCAGAGAAGGTAATATAATCTAAGGCTTCAGGCGGGTATTGGCGGAGGACTTCCAAAATAGTAGGTTTTACTTCATTGATACGTGTTCCTTTAGGGTGATTTGCTACGATTGGGCGCAATTGGGCGATGATCTCGTTGGTGGTGGGTATGAGTGCCAATCGGTGAGCGAAGTCGTCGTAATCATTCCATATTACGCGGGCGTTGGGATGAGTGGTTTTGACGGTGTGGGAGAGCAAGCCTGAACCGCCGAATAGGTCGATGTAGGTGGCGTTGGCGGGGAAGTGTTTTAGAGCTTCTTTGAAGTGTTTGACGAATTTGCGTTTTTGTCCTTGAAAAGGAAGGGGGGATGTAGTATGTGCTGTACTGGTGGATTGATTTTTCATTGTTTTTTAGTGATTGTTTTTTTAGTGTTAGTATTCGGTATGTGTTCGGTATGTGTTCGGTGAGACGAGTGGGACAAGTGAGACGAGTGGGAGTTTTGGTAGTTTGAAAAATAGTTGTACTTTTGCAGCTCTCACATCATTAAACATAAAGAAAACACGCAGGTGCAGAAGACATATTGTCCTCCGCAGCCTGCGTGGTTATGTTTAAAATGATGTGAGAGTTATTTTAAAGCGGAGGACATTTTATTTTAAGGCAGTTGTCCTCCTTTCTGCCTACGGGTGCTACCCGTTTAAACTTCATTTAAAAGCTGTTTAAATTGTTATTAAATCTTCCACCGAAACGGCTTATATTTCCAAAGGATAAATACTAATACAGGGAGTAGCAAGAGCCAAATGATGTGCCTTACGGGGCTGCTTTTTACTTGTTTGCTTACTTGCTTGTATTGGGTATATTTGTACTTTTGTGCTTCGGTTTTTGTTTGTATCTTCGTATTATATAAAAGGGTACTGTCAGCCTGCTGTAGGCTCTTAGAATGGGTGTTTGTAGCTTTTATTTTTACCCTTCCATTAAGTACTCTTATAGTCTCGCTATCGCCGTCACGAATACGGGTGTAGATGAGTTCACGGGGGTTGCCTACACTATCGGTGAGGCTTTCTAATTCGAGCTCAAAGGACTGGTTGGACTGCTCGGACAAGTCCGTTTTGCGACCCTGATAGGCAAAGAGCTGTGAACTATCCTTATAATGAATGAAGTGCTCTTTCTGTACTTGCTTTTGCTCGTGGCTTTCTACCTTGCGGGTACGACAACCTACCAAGGTAAGGAATGCCAATAATAATAGTGCTAATTTTCTCATTTTCCAATGTTTTTGTATTCGTCTTTTGCATCAAAGCAAGGACAAGCTTTAGCTACTCCTGGGAAGTCTCTATGCCCTAAGATTTCGGCTTGTGGGTACAAAGCCTTTAACTCTTTGAGGAGCTTTTTTAAGGCTTCTTTTTGGGCAGGGGTACGGGTGTCTTTAGGTTGCAACGTGTTTTTGTCGATGCCGCCGATGTAGCAAATGCCGATGCTGTCCTTGTTGTGTCCTTCTACGTGAGCAGGTATCTTATTGACATCTCTACCCTCTTCTATGGTGCCGTCGAGGCGAATAACGTAGTTATAACCTATCTCATTAAAACCACGTTGCTTGTGCCATAGGTCTATGTCTTTGGCAGCGTGCTCTCTGCCCTCTGGTGTAGCGGAGCAGTGAACCACTAAGTAACGGATGTTGCGGGTGCTTTTTTTCATTGCTTATAGTATTAGGGTGAATAGTATAATAAGGGTTATTGCTATAGCCAATGGGTTTACCCATACTACCCAACGGGCGTTGTATTGTGTAGGTGTATTGCTATTATCCCCTAAGAGTTGCTGGTACTGCCAGCATTGGGTGCTATCCATTAGGGGTATATCCGCTTTGGTGAGAGGTGAAAAGTGAAAATACCCAAAGCCAAAGAAACAAGCTACAGCCAACAATGGCAAGAGTATGTATAGCCAGCTATAAAGCTCGGCACAAACAATAAGCCCTCCGATAAGAATTAAGGGTAAGATGATGTTAGCGGAGCGGGTGAAACTTCTTGTTTTACCTGCAAAAGGCACTATATAGTTAAGCGCAAATAATTTGATGATGTGTTTTCTGATTTCCATAGCGATTTGTGTTTAGAGTTAATAGGGGCGAATTATAACTCGCCCCTATTAGGTGGCAAACAAAATATTATTCAGCATTGAAATAATCTGATATACATAAAGCTGCATTAAAATATGTTAGTTCAATAGAGGAACCTGTCTTTCCAAAAGAATGAGTTATAGGTTCATTTCCTCCTTTAATAACAATTCTATCGGGCTTATCACCCATTTTCACAACTTTAAAAACAGAACCTTGTCCCCCATTAGAACGGTTATCTATCTCTAATTCCAATTCTTCCTGATTAAAACCTATATCATAGGCAGTTCCAATAACATTTATTACATCACCTCTTAGTCTATTACTCAACAGTGGAGATAGTTTTACACTAAGTCCCAAAGGAGGTGAATAGGTAGGAATATCTGTAACTTTCTTAAGAAAAACATCTTTAATAGATAAGTCTACGTTATTTTTGATGATAGTTAATGCAAATAACACATCTTCTTCAGTATAATTGTCTATCTGCATTATTGCGGTGGTATCATTTATAAACTTTAAAGGAGGAACTTCATATTGGTTCATAAACTTTCCTATAAATTGAAAACGAATGTTGCCTTCAATAGGTACTATTTTAGCTTCCTTGTTTTCGACTTTCATTCCCAGATAATAAGTACCTTTAGTTACAGATTCTTTCAAAAAACAATGAGCTGATAAACCTTTGTTAGAATTTGGTATAACTGTTTGTTGGAGGATTAAATTATCTGTTAAAAAAGTACTTTTTGTAGCATTTTCAATCTTGTTAGCTAAATCTTGTGCAGTGCCCTCATATCCGCCTTTTGGCAATAAACCTGATACATCAGTAGGCTGCAAGCCATCTAACTTCTGCTTGAGCTCGTTGGTGAAGTCATTAGATGATAGGCCTTTGCCATCTTCTTTGTTTACTTTTTTGTCGATGAGCTCTTGTAGCTTGGTGTTAGCTTTTAACTCGGTAACGATTTCTTGCAGAGTGTCGAGGTTTACATCATCTACCTGTAAGATGGTCTGAATGGCTTGTATTTGCCTTTTCAACTCGTCAAATAGGGCACGGTGGGCATTGGTGTCATTGATGTGATTGAGCAGCTGCCCTGCTGATGCTGTGTTCTCAATGGCTCTGCTAAGTCCCTCGATGTTGCTCATTGGAATTTGCTCGCTTTTGTGCCAAAAGCTGTCAATCCAAGCAGCGAAATGTTCTTGTGCGGGTTTCATAAAGTTTGAGAACCACTTTTTTAATGTCTTTTTTGGTGTCATATTATTACAAATTTTAAGTTATTACTTATTTAAGGCTCTACGGATTTAAATCCTACATATTTAATAAATTGTACCACGCGGTAAGGTGGCATATTGTTGTGAGGGTGGTCACCGCCAGAAGGTTCTATCCTCATTAAATTTCGCCTATTATGAGTTATCTCGTCTGTGTCCATTGTAAATGCGCTCCCATATCCTTTACTATCTCTATCACTACCTGACGCATCATTCACAGTTTCGTGTCTGTGACTAGGCATTTCCTCAACAGAGAGTTTGTGCGAGCGTTTGCCCCCTTTTTGCTTAAGAGTATTTAGGTGATAGTCTTCTGCATCGTTTTCATCTTTTCTATATTCAGGGTCGTGCCCAATAGGCATTACACCACGCATAGGAGTGTACTCTTCCCAACCTTCGGGGATTTCATTCTCTGGCTTGCCCCATATAGCTACTAAGCCTATAGGCACCGCTTGCTTTTGCTTTTCGAGTTTTTCAATGCGTTTGAGAAGTTTTTCTGTCTCGGTGTTATCTGTTTTATTTTCTCCTAAATATTGGAGATTGTACACACGCTTAAAGTCTTCCCAATTGTAAGTCTTTTCGGGGGTTGAGCGACCAAAAGCGGCTGTACGAATAGTCTCTAAGGGACGCAAAAATCCGTCCTCAAAGGTTACCTCGTTGGTTTCCTCTTTGATAATAACCGTATCTCCCTTAGCCCCTCCTTCAAAGGGGAAAAGCTCGCCATTGATATAGACAGTACCTGGGGTGATGGTGTTGCCTACCTCCTCGCAACCTGAGATAATTGCCTTATTACCTGCCATACTTCCTAAGCTATTGAAGAGGCGGTAGCTGTTCTGCATAAAGGCAAGGAACGCCACATCAAAGGGGTAGCCTGCGTTGTGTTCTGTGTTTATTGTATTCATAATACTAATTTACTAATCTGCTAATTGGCTAATTTGCCAACGTTTTCCTGCTAACTTGTAAAAGTTCACTAAGGCTTCCAGCTTATATTTATCGTATTCTAAACCATTCGGTAGCACGACTATAAAATCTACTCCACCGTCGATATAGTCGCCTCGTTGATAGAGGAAGACTTTGCCTAAAAACAAAGGCTTATTGGCACTGCGAGGGTATATATAGAGCCGCTCGTTCTGCTTTCCGTCCTCGATACGGATACGCCGCTGCTCGCTGTCGAACTCATCATTGAGTGCCTTGCGCAGGTAGCATACTTGGCTGTTGTGGGCGAGGTTGTATAAGTTGGCTTCTCGTGCTTGCTGAAAGTCGTACAGCAACTTGTGCAGGGGTGTTGCCAGCATTCTTAACCACGCTATGAGCTTGGGCTTGCGCAGAAAGGTAGGAGTTAGCAGCACGAGCAGTTTGTCGATGTTTAGGTTATACATTGCTGACATAAGAGATATCGTTAAAGTTGTCTATCGTAAAGTAGCCTGCGGTGGGTATTTTGCTTATCTCTATCGTTTCAAAAGCTCCGTAGCCTCCACCGCTGGTGATGTTTTTGCTTTGGGCGAGAACTAAATGCGGTATCTTCACTCCTTCAGCTTGTTGGAGCACATCAATAAGGTGTGCTAAGACCAATTCGCCGTTAAATGGCAGGCGTTTTAAGTAGCTTTTTATAGTCTCTTCTACTGGGTGTGTAGCGTGAATGATACTTTGTCTATTACTATCTAATACAAGCGGGTCATATACTATCTTCATTTGCAAGTGCAGCACATCTGGCTGATAATTTACTACCGATAGGCGTACGCCTGCATCTTTTATTTCCTGCAAATATGACTCAAAGGCTTGCTTTTGGGCATCGGTGATAGGTTGCAACTGCTCGCCTTGTTCACCCGCTATCTTCACTATCAAACGCCCTTCGTTTTTGCTTTCTATCACTGCCGAGTACTTCACTATCTTGCTGGCTTCTATCTGTTCCTCTGTATGCCCTTGGTTGTTGAACTTATCGCTGTCAGTTAAAAGGTCAAAACCATACTGAAAGGCAAGGGCTTTGCTTCTGTACCAACGAGCGGTGTGGGGTTTGAGTTCTGCCAAACGCTTGTCAATATCTGCCCTATGCTGGTCGAACAGCTTCTCTAAGCTCCATATTGCTACAGCTATGATGTACACCCACAAGCGCCATATAGCTACTTTAGAGGTGCTATTGAGCTCATTAAGGGCAGGCTCTTGGGCTTTGGCTTGTAGGATAAGGGTTTGTATTTCTTGTATAGTGCGTGCCATAATATTTAGTCGTTAGTCGTTAGTTATTAGTCGTTAGATTGTGTCGCTTGCTAATAGCTAACGACTAACGACGAAATCAAGGTTTATTGCCCAAATGCTGATACCCTCAAGGCGTTCAAACACTTGTTCGTCTTCTTTGGTGAAAGCCGTTGCGGGCTGTAAGTTCTTAGCAGTGTAGTAGCTTAGTATTTCGTTCCTCACCCCCAACCCCTCTCCCAAGTAGAGGGGAGCTCCTGCCTGCACATCATCGGTGATGTTAAGGGCATTAGCTTCTGCCAGCTCAAAGACGCTTTCAATGCTACCTGTATGTTGTAGAGCGAGGTCTAATAGCGACTGATTATGTAGGGCGGTGATTGTCATTTTGCTTTACCATTTAACTGCTTGTACTTCTTAAGTTCGGTAAGAAGCTCTTCTACTGAGGCTTCTAAGTCCTTAATGCGTTGGTTAGCTTTCTTTAGCTCATCGATAGCGTTGGCGTACTTGGTGCCTAAGTCTTCTATCATCTCTCGGTATATCTTCACAGCCTTATCTACATTGTCAAGTTCGGAGGTTTGTAGCTCCATTTGTTGCTTAGGTCTGCCGAAAAACCAACCCGCTAAGCCCGATAATACCATACCGATAAACGAACCAAAATGCTCTTTAAGTACTTCTAATATCCAATCCATTGTGATATGTGTTTTTTAAGTTATTTTTCCTTTTCCTTCACTTGTTGTTTTCCCTGTTTGGGAGGTGGCTGTTCCTGCTGTGGTTACACTGATACCAGGAGCTACTGTTACCTCGCCACTGCAGACAAAGTCGTGAATAAGGGAGGCTAAGCGTTCGGCGTACTCTCTTGGGCTTGCCTCTGTCTTGGTAAGCATATCCTGCTGAAGGTCGATAATGCCTTGTGTTAGGGCTTGTTTGTTTAGCATAATGTTAATTGTTGTTATAGGTTCCGTCAATTAGTAATTTGCCGCCCTCTTGTAGGGCTACATCGTTAATCTGCATACCGTCATACTCCAACTGTTTCTTTATTTCAATGAGGGTTTCGGTATAGAGGTCATCGGCTAGCATTTGGGCTATTCCTACCCCTACTTCGGGGTGCTCTTTCCACTCTCCCTTCTCGGTAGTAAGGATAGCCTTTTGCTGTTGGTTATCAGAGTACCCCACCTCAAAATCACCCGCCAATAGGCGCAAATCGTTTCCCTCATCTATTAGTATATCTTTCATTAGGCTGTCTGCATTTGGTTTATACTATTGATAGCCCTGAGGAGTTCCTCTTTCACCATCGCCCCAAAGTTCTCTACTCCTTCACGTACAGAGGAAACATATACCTTAGTATTAGTGCCTACATTACCTATCTGTATATTAATATGTGTTTGTCGGGTGCCTCCTGATACGATGTTGTCTTTGGTTTTAGTGCCTTCTCCTGTGGTGGTAGTAGTTTCTCCCGTAATAGGACTTATCCCTGGTGCGGGACTGCTTTCGGTTTTCATACCCAGCTTGCCCATTAGCCCGTCTTTTACCTCCTTAAAGCTCTTGAACTCTAAAGAGTCCCACGCTTTGCCAAAGGCTTCTTTGGCTTTTTCTCCCGCCTCATTTGCTTTCTTATACCCCTCTGTTACCGATTTGGCACGCTCTTGCAAGTCATTTTGTATCTTGTTAATCATTGCTTGGTTCTCGGTACTATCACCTAAGCCAACCGCTTCTTTAAACTTATACCAAGCGAGCTTACAAGCATCTATACCCGACAAAAAAGCGTTCTTTGTTTCATTCCAAAGTAGTTGGAACTTAGATACAAAAGCCTCCCAACTATACTTCATACCTTGTACAGTGTATTCCCACGCCTTGCCCCAACCGCTTACACCTATAATACAATAGGTTATGATAGCAATAAGGGCTATAATACCCACTATTATCCACGTTATAGGGTTTGCTAAAAAGGCAAGGTTTGTTTTAATAACTGCCCAAGTGAGCCTATTTTGCCAAGCAGTAGCAATAGCCATATAGGTATTGTGTAGTATCAATGCAGTGGTGAATATACCTATAGCTCCTGCAATACCCCATATAATGGGATTCCCTTCTTGAAACTTCTGAATAAGCCACCCTATACCTCCACCTATGCTTGAAAATATAACTGCTGCCAAGTCTACTAAGGGACTAAGCACAGGGCTGATGGCTTCATATACTTTTAGAGCAAGTTCGGTGATAGAGTCCATCATTTTGTTGAACTTACCACTGAGGGTTTGTCCTGCTTTTTCTGCACCTTGGTAGAAAAGCCCTTGTTTATCGGTTGCCCATTCAAAGGCTTGTGCGAGTTCCTGAGCCGAAATACCTCCTTTGCTCATTCGCTCTTTGAGCTGTGCCATACTCTCGCCCGTACGCTCGCTAATCACCTGCAAAGGGTTGAACCCCGCATTTATCATCTGCATTAAGTCCTGCCCTTGTAGCTTGCCAGCCGAGGTGGCTTGCGCAAAAGCAAGCGATAGGCTCTTCATCTTTTGGGCATCACCCATAGCTATATCGCCTATGTTCTTGAGCTTGCCAAAAGCAAACTCAGAGGAAAGCCCGAAGGACATCATCGTTTTCTGTGCTTCAATAAGTCCCGCCTTGTCGTAGGGTGTTTTTACCCCATAATCGGAGAGCTGAGTATATAAGGCTTTGGCTTTTTCTACATCACCACGAAGCAAAGTAGTAATGTTAGCTTGTTGCAAGTCGGCTTCCATACCCTTTCGGATACTCATACCTATACCCGCTCCCGCCAATATAAGAGGGTTAGTAGCTATTCCAGGTAGGCTGTTTAAGGCTTCCGAAAACCACGTTTTGAGCTTACTACCATTGAGAGTTTGTAGCTTGCTAACACTGCGCTCTAACTTGTTAATCTCGCTATTGTACTTACGAATAGCCGAAAGACTACCTATAGGCAACAAATCACGCTCAGCTTTTAACAGGGCTATTTTCTGATGCAAAGTATGTACAGAGGTTCCCATTTGGGCAAAGCCACGAGAGACTTTTTTCTGTACTTTTTCTAATTCGGCAAATTTTTCTAACATTGTATCGTTATTTATGCCGATTTTTTGTAACTTTGCACCTACAAAGTCTTTAAGCGTTAATGTATATTCTAAAATATTTGCCACAATGAGAGTATTATTATTTTTCTTTAACCTACTTGCCTCTATAGGCTTATTATTACTTATTGGTGCGGGATTTTTCTATGGGGCTGCCCTTTTCTGTGTGCCCTTCTATGCTACTTATAGGGCTTTTACTGAGAAAGAGCCTTCTACTAAGAGGAGATACACCACCACGGCTATTGCCAGTGCGGTTTTCTTTTTCCTTGTAGCAATACTTGCCCTTATGCTCTCCAAAGGAGCCGAACAAGCAAGAGAGCGTGAAAGACTACAACAAACTACCTATACTACTTGTATTGTTCCTTCTCTTTCTGCCTAAGCCACTCTAATTCTTTTACTCGCATAGCCCACCACAAAAATCCCCCATTCCCCACACCCCCACAAATACCTGTCACCTTACGTAACAACTATTTGACATTCCCACACATTCTCCCTACCTTTGCACCACAAAACACCGCTGGTGCGAGCTTGTAGCTCGTACCGAACACTAACCGAACACAAGGCGAACACTAACCGAAGATAAGCTATGCGAAAAAACACCCTTTTAAAATATCAAGCCATTTTAGCAGAACTCGACAGCCACAACCTGCGCGACATCCCCATCACCGTCATCTGGCGCAAGCACATCTACCCCAAATACTTCATCTCGCGCAAAACCCTCTACCAAATCATCAAAACAATGAGCCAATTAGAAAATTAACAAATAAGTTAATTAGCTAATTGGCTAATTTGCAAATTATCCCTACCTTTGTCCCCATTATTTAAATAACAGAAATATGAAATATCCAAACAATATACGCGAAGAAGAACTAAAAAATAAAGTCGGTCAAGATTGGTTCGCAGGTTTCGATACCACTCGAATCATCGGAAATATAGATTTCTCAGTATTCCCCACCGAAGGACTATTCAAAACAATGCCCCTACTATGGGCTGAAGCCAAAAAAGGCGATTACGATATAATCAAAATGTTCGTGCAACTCATCCTCACCATAGGCAAAGAACGCACCTTCAACAAAATGATACCCCCTACCTTCTTAGGCGCCTTCGATTGCACTAAAATAGCCTTCCTAACCTACAACTCCATTGACGACGTCTTCACTATGAACGACTTCAATTGGAACGTAACACCCTCCAACCACGAAACCAAAGAATTCCAGCTTCTTAAAACACGCATCGAAAACAGCCTACAAGAAAACACCTATACTTTCAATTACCTAAAAGACGAAAAAGAACTTCACACATTCATCAAACAAAACGTCCTTGCTAGTAACGAAAATGCAAAACAAACCATCACCAAAAACAACTTCTTCCACATATACCTACGTTGGCTCGACATCGTAAAACCCATCATAAAAGTAGATTGGAATGAACTCAAAAAACACAAAATATTAGATTGCGACTTCTACCTCGCCGACCTCTTTGTAGATGATAAAGGAACCGAAAATATCGACGACGACACCGCTATCGCCGATAACCTATTCGTCATCTTCGAAGATAGAAAATACAAAATACGAAAAGAAAACCTTAAAGGTCTCCTTTTCGACCAATCCATAGAAATCACCAACAAAAAAGCCTACCAAAACTTTTGGAAACTCTACAAACGCCCCCCACACGAAAGCTTTCACGACTACATAATGCAACGTCGCGACCTACTCGTACCCCAAGATGTACGCGAACGCAAGGGTTCCTTTTTCACCCCTCAACAATGGGTAGCCCTCTCACAACAATACCTCGCAGATACTCTGGGCGAAAACTGGCAAGACGAATACTACATCTGGGACTGCGCCGCCGGTACTGGTAACCTATTGGCTGGACTCACCAACAAATACAACATCTACGCCTCCACCCTCGACGATGCCGATATAAACGTAATGCGCGAACGCATCACGCACGGAGCCAACCTATTAGACTCACACGTCTTCCAGTTCGATTTCCTCAACGACGGCATCACAGAAGACAAAAACGGAAACCTCATCTCCTCTTTCAAAGATTGCGAGAAAATTCCCCAATCCCTCAGAGATATTCTAAGTGACCCCGAAAAAACCAAAAAACTCATCATCTATATTAATCCACCCTACGCCGAAGCTACCGCAAGCGATACCATAACAGGTAAAGACCGACACAAAGCAGGCGTTTCCGATAATAAAACTTACAAAAAGTATATAGGAAAACTCAAAAGAGGCATCAATGAAGTTTTCGCCCAATTCTTAGCAAGAATCTATTACGAAATCCCTAATTGTAAGATTGGAGAATTTTCAACTTTGAAAATTCTCCAATCTCAGAACTTCTCGGATTTCAGAAAAGAATATCGAGCGAAGCTCGAAAAAATTTTTATAATTCCCGCTAATACATTCGACAATGTTAAGGGGCAATTCCCTATCGGATTTAAAATATGGGATACTGCAAAAGAAGAAGTATTTAAAGAAATTCAAGCTGACGTGTACAATAAAGATAGTATTTTACAAGAGAAAAAAGCCATCTCTACCGTAGAAAAAAACAGAGTAATCCTCAATTGGATGCAACAGTTTTACGACAAAACCAACCCTCGCATAGCTTATATGGTACGAGGCGCTTCCGATTTTCAAAACAATAAAATCATCTTTATCACCCTCACTCCCTCAGAAGCAGTAGTTAATCATTCTCAAACCCACGATATAACAATTAATAACCTAATACCTAACAGTATATTCTTCGCTGTGCGCCACAGTATCCCAGCTACGTGGCTCAACGACCGCGACCAATTCTTATACCCAAAAGACGGCTGGCAAGAAGATAAAAACTTTCAAACCAACTGCCTCACCTACACCCTATTTTCCGATAAAAACAACATCTCTGTGTCTCAATACACAAACAATAAAGAAAAAACACCAGCAGAGGCACTCCTCAACCGTTGGATACCCTTTACCGAGCAAGAAATTAACGCCCCCGAAAAATTTAAAAGCGACTTTATGAGCAAATTTATAGCAGGAAAACTCGGTAACAAAACCCCACACCCTGAGGAACACAACCTCTTCACCCTCGCAGGAGAAGAAAACCCACACCAAAATACAGTTTTTGTACCTACAGAGCCCCTCCAATTCACCCCCGAAGCACAAGCAGTATTTCAGGCAGGAAAAGCCCTATGGCAATACTACTTCACCCAGCCCAACCCAAACCCAAACGCCTCCCTCTACGACATCCGAGAACATTTCCAAGGGCGTAATGAAAAAGGCAAAATGAACAACAAAAGCGAGGACGAAACCTACAACCTACTCATCAGTAAGCTACGACAAGCCCTTGCCACCCTCTCCAAAGCCATAGAACCCAAAATATATGAATACCAATTTTTGTTATAAATAACAATCCCTAACTCCACACAACCACAAAGCCAGCTCCCCCAGCTGGCTTTTCCATTTGCTAATTTCCTCATTTCGTAACACCCCCACCCCAAAAGGTTACAACCATTTGCAACCCCCTTTTTCCCACCCTACCTTTGCACCATCAAACCAAAAAAACTAAATCAAAATGGGAAAAAGCAAAGCAAACTACGCCATCACAGGACTCAGCGGTAAAGTCGGCAAAATATTCGTATACCGCCAACGAGGAGGCGAAACCATCGTCGCCACACCACCCGTGCGCACCGCACCACCCTCACCCAAACAAATCCAACAACAAAACAAATTCGCCCAAGCAGCCACCTACGCACGTAACGCCCTTTTAGACCCCACCCTAAAAGCCGACTACACCACCGAAGCCAAAAAACGCCGTAACGTATCCCCCTACAATATGGCAATGACCGACTACCTCCGCCCGCCCCAAATTACCAATGTAGACCACAGCGCCTACACCGGCGACGCTAGCGGCGAAAAAATCATCATCGAAGCAGCCGATGCCTTCAAAATAACCACAATGAAGGTCAAAATCACCGCTGCCAACAACAGCACCCTCGAAGAAG
>ERZ772764.712-NODE-712-length-22102-cov-9.160430_pt1 | contig 22102 bp, 19 predicted proteins | sample MGYA00512163_ERZ772764 | MGnify/ENA primary metagenome ERZ772764 (study PRJEB29015, sample SAMEA2737903) | human oral metagenome | biome: human oral; feature: human-associated habitat; material: dental | place: China | collected 2094 ... | reverse complement strand
TTCCTGGGGGCCACGGTGGCGGCCGCCTGACGGCGGCCGAGGGGACAGGTGTGCCGCGAGGGCGCCCGGAGGGGCCGCGAGAGGGGCCCGGGACGCCCGGGAAGGCCGCAGCGGTCCGAATATGACCAAAAATCGACCAATTGTCAGGGGTTCTAGCAGGGGGTTAAACACTTATTCTGTGTCTAGCTTGTGACCGAACGACATGGCTAAAGCCGACCGACCCTATGCACTCGCTTGTGCTTTGCACGGAGGCGCCGTTAGCGTTGGTCTGAATCAACCCGATTTGGTCGATTCTGGTTGCCGTCACATGCGCGGGCCACGCGCCCATCACCCAAGAGCGCGGATTGTATAGGTTCTATTCCCTTTTCCCTGAAGGCCACGGTGGGGTCGTATGCTGTGCGGCATACATCGAGGACCTCAGGGATGGAGGCGGCCATGGGCGAGTTCAATACTGAGGAAAGGGTCTTGGATGGGACCACCGTGCATCCTCAGGGGGTGGCCCTCATTCTCGAGGGGGGCGGCTTCAGGGGCATGTACAGCGCCGGCGTCATGGACGTCCTTCTCGAGCGAGGGATCAGCGACTTTGCCAGTGTGTGGGGTGTCTCGGCGGGAGCCATAAATGCAGTGAGTTTCAAGTCGCGCCAAGTCGGACGCTCCATGCGCGTCATGATGGCCTTTCGCGACGACAGGCGCTTCATGAGCTTGTGGTCTTGGGCGACGACGGGCAACATGGCCGGTGGCGACTTCATGTACGACGAGATACAGAACCATCTTGATCCGTGTGACAACGAGGCTTTCAACTCAAATCCCATGCGGATGTTTGCCGTGGCATCCGACGTGGTCTTTGGTACGCCCGCCTACCTTGAGTGCAAGAGCTTTCCAGAGGACGTTAAGAAGGTCCGTGCCTCGGCCTCGATGCCGTTGGTCTCTCAGATGGTGGATATTGACGGCCATCGCTACCTTGATGGCGGCACGACCGACTCGGTACCCTATGAGGTGGCACTGGGCCTTGGCAGCTCAGCGCCACCTGTAGGCTATGTGCCTGCGAGGAGGGCGTTGGTAGTTCTTACCCAAGATCGTAGCTATGTGAAGGGGGGAGGAGAGGAGGCCGTGGTCATACGCTCGCGCCGCTATGGAGGCTACCCCTACTACATTGAGGCTCTGGACTCTCGTGCGCGACGCTATAACGAGATGCGTGAGCGCCTCTTCACCCTTGAGCGTGAGCCACGCAGCCCCGTCCTCGTCATTGCCCCCGAGAGGCCCGTCGAGGTCGCGACGAACGAGTCCAATGGGGCTAAGCTGCTCGATCTTTACCTGCAGGGTCGCCAGCAGGCTGAGCGGCGTCTTGCCGAGATCCAGGACTTTGTGAGAACTGTTATCAACTGAAGAAATCGGCATGTTGCTCCTGTGGCAGCTCTGCCCAAGCCCTAGACTGCTACCGGTACCCGTGGTGGATCTAGAATTTGGGGTGATGTCCTAATGGCACGTGTCTATAACTTCTCTGCTGGGCCGGCGGTGCTTCCCGAGGACGTGCTGCGCGAGGCGGCGGCCGAGATGCTCGACTACCGGGGGTCGGGCATGTCCGTGAACGAGATGAGCCACCGCTCCGCGACCTTCCAGGAGATCATCGATACGGCCGAGTCTGACCTCAGAGAGCTCATGGGCATCCCTGACAGCTATAGGGTGCTCTTCCTGCAGGGTGGAGACTCGCTGCTCTTCGCGACCGTCTTCATGAACCTTGCTACCAACAAGAAGGCGGACTACATCATCACGGGCAGTTGGGCGAGCAAGGCATACCGAGAGGCCGAGATCCTCGGAGACCCAAAGGTCATCGCCAGCTCGCAGGACAGGAACTTCTCCTACATCCCCGACTGCTCCGACCTTCCCATTCGCACTGATGCGAGCTACGTCTACATCTGCCAGAACAACACGATCTATGGCACCGCGTTTCATGAGCTGCCCAACACCAAGGGTCACGTACTCGTCGCCGACCAGTCCTCAATGTTTCTCTCGGAGCCCGTTGACGTCACCGACTTTGGACTGATACACGCGGGGGTCCAGAAGAACGTCGGTCCCGCAGGCGTGCAGATCGTGATCGTGCGCGACGACCTCATCCCCGACGATCTGCCTGGTGTTCCCACGATGCTGCGCTTCAAGACGCAGGCCGATGCCGGCTCCCTCTACAATACGCCTAACTGCTGGGGTATCTACATCTGCGGTAAGGTGTTCAAGTGGGTTGCGGGTCAAGGTGGTCTTGCGGGCATGAGGGCTCGCAACGAGGAGAAGGCTGCACTGCTCTATGACTACCTCGATGAGTCCGACCTCTTCAGGCCTACGGTCGAGCAGGGCAGCCGCTCGCGTATGAACGTGACCTTCGTGACGGGCAGTGCCGACCTCGACGCCATGTTCGTGGCCGAGGCGGCCAAGCAGGGACTTGTCAGCCTTAAGGGCCATCGCAGCGTAGGTGGAATGCGTGCTTCCATCTATAACGCGATGCCGCTTGCAGGCGTCCAGAAGCTGGTTGGCTTCATGAGGGACTTCGAGCGCACGCACACGGCCTAAGGTACGCCTGACCCCGGTCACAGCGCGTGGCCGCAGGTAGGGAATGGGCCAGCAAGGGAGACGCACATGTATAACATCCACTACATGAACAACATTGCCAAGGTCGGCACTGATCGCCTCGCTGAGGGCTACCGTTTCGTTGACGACCTCGATGAGGCCGACGCCATCATGGTGAGGAGCGCAAACCTCCTTGAGCTCTCGTTTCCAACGAGGCTGCTTGCCATTGCCCGTGCCGGTGCGGGGGTCAACAACATCCCCCTTGAGCGGTGCGCAAAGGAGGGTATCGTCGTCTTCAACACTCCTGGCGCCAATGCAAACGCTGTTAAGGAACTGGTCTTTTGTGGCATGCTGCTCGCAAGTCGCGACATCATCGGAGGAAACGAGTGGGTGCGCGAAAACTGTGACGACCCGGACCTGGTGAGAAAGACCGAGAAGGCCAAGAAGCGCTTCGCAGGTGTCGAGCTGGCGGGCAAGAGGCTCGGTGTCATCGGACTAGGAGCCATCGGCGCCGTCGTTGCCAATACGGCCACACGCTTTGGTATGGAAGCCTTGGGCTATGATCCGCACCTCTCCATCAACGCCGCATGGGGGCTCGATCGCCGCATTCGCCACGTCACGGACATCAACGAGATCTTTCGGGAGTGTGACTACATCACGATCCATGTGCCCGCTACCGATGAGACGAAAGGCATGATAGGCGCCGACGCCATCAGGCAGATGAAGCGTGGTGTTGTGGTGCTCAACCTTGCTCGTGACGTGCTTGTGGACGAGCAGGCCATGGCCGAGGCGCTCGATGACGGTCTTGTCGCTCGCTATGTGTGTGACTTTCCGAATCCCGCGACCGCTAACATGAGAAACGCCATCGTCTTGCCACACCTGGGGGCGTCGACGGCCGAGGCCGAGGACAACTGCGCCATCATGGCTGCGAGTGAGCTCAAGAACTACCTGGAGAACGGTACCATCAACCACTCTGTGAACTACGGTACCGTCGATCTGGGGCCTCTCTCTGCCGGCCGTGCGCGTCTTTGCCTGTTTCACCAAAATATGCAGGGCCTCATCGGCAAGATCAGTGTCACGCTGACGGAGTCCAACCTCAATATCGAGAACATGTCCAACAAGAGTTGTGGCGGCAGTGCCTACACCCTGATCGAGGTCACGGGAGACGCGGCTGACAGCTCCGTGGGCGAGCTGAGTCAGATCAGGGGCATGCGCCGCGTCCGTCTCATACCCCCGAGCTGAGACACCGCATATCACGTGCCGGGCTGTGTCTGCGAGCGTGTAGGACGCACAGCCCGACGTACGCCGTCACGCCGCTTTTGTGCGTGCTGGACCTATGCGTCGGGTTGCACCGGTCGTGCGCCTACAACTTGATTTTCGGGTAGGTGTTGTTGTAGTCCGTGTAATAGATGTTGTTGCCGCCCGAGGCGTTAGATCTGATGGGCTCGAGGATCTCATCCTCGTGAGCAGAGGGGTTGCTATAGCTGATGCTGATCTGCCATCCTCTGTTGAGGCAGTCCGCGCGTTCAACGAGATCCTGGTAGCACTGTCGTATGAGCCTGTACTGCTCGGCATAGGCTGACCCCGAGGGGACCGACAGCGACGAGACAGCGTTCGATTGCTGTTGCACCTCGCTTAGGAGTGACGAGCAGGAGCTTGCGTAGCTCTGCCTTGTCGACATACTCGATGAGAGGAAGTTGTTGTTGAAGGTGTCCGCCGCGCTCGCGATCCTGCTGTCGTAGCCGGAGAGCCTGTTGTAGTAGGAGACGAGCTCAGAGCGAAACTGACTGTCGGCTTGCTGCTGTGACGTCGTGGTGTTGGGTGTTGGGTTCGTATTCGTCGTGCTCGGTGTGTTCGTTGTGTTTGGCGTGGTGGGCTGTGTGGGGCTTGTGTTGCCGTTCGTGCCAGAACCCGAGTTTGAGTTGCCGTTCGTGCCGGTGTTGCCGCCTGAGTTGTTCGTGTTGCCACTCGCGCCATTCGACACGGCGGCTCCCTGCTGTGGCAGGGCGTTGTTTGGTGCGGGCATAAAGAGGTAGATCAGGGCTCCGACGCTCGCGACCAGCGAGAGCGTGATGATGACGATCGAGACGGTGGTGAAGATTTTGGAGGAGTCCTTGGGCGCCTGGGCGGCTGTGGGCATGGGGGTCGCTGCGGGTGGTGAGACGGGGACGGCATACTGCGCCGGAGTGGGGACATTGGGGGCGGCGTACTGTGTCGCACCGGAAACGGTGGAGACTGACGGTTGGAAGGGAGCTCCCATGGGCTCAAAGGGGTCTGTGGCGGGTTGCTGCGAATAGGCGGGTTCGGGCTGAGTCTCGGGGAAGGCCTCCTGCAGGTTTGGCATGACTGCGGTCTCCGTCGGGTTCGTGTCCGCCACCTCGACGGGCTGGCCGCAGTTGACACAAAAGGTCGCATCTTCCACAAGCTCGGCACCGCAGTTAGTGCAGAAGCGATTCTCGCCCATCAGAGCCTCCAAACATGCTGTCACGGCGTCAGCAGGTGAACGCTTGGCTGCAGGCAGAAGCGCCCGCCGCCATCTCTACGTATAAGAATCTACTTTAGCAGTATTTCATATTGCTTGTGCGAGACAAGAGAAAAATATGCCGCAGTTTCGTCTTGTAAGACCGCTCCCTCCACATCTGTGGGAGCGGCCTGCGTTTGTGACCGGTCGGCGACCCCGTTCGACTTTACATCTCGGAGTTGCCGCTGTGTCCCTCCGAGACGGGGTTGTCCGTGTATACGTTGTAGATGCACAGGGCAAGCGACTCTGCGACCGAGATCTGCTTGATCTTCGAGCCGGGCGTGTTGGCGACGGCGCAGGGGATGGCATCGGTGACGACGCACTCGACGATGGGGGCACGCTCTAGGCGTCCGATGGCCTGGCCCGAGAAGATGCCGTGCGTGGCCGATACGTAGATGTCACCTGCACCCATCTCCTTGAGCTTGGTGATCGAGCCCACGAGGGTGCCGCCGGTGTCTATCATGTCGTCGTTGATGATGCAGGTCTTGCCCACGATGTTTCCGATGATGCCCATGACCTCGGCGGTATTGTGCTTGGGACGGCTCTTGTGTGCGATGGCGACCTCGCAGCCCAGGTAGTCAGAGAGCTTCTTGGCAACCTTGGCGCGACCCATGTCAGGGGAGACCACGACGGTGTCCGCCCAGTCGAAGTCCTTGGCCCTAAAGTAATCACCAAAGAGGTAGAGCGCCGTGAGGTGGGTGACGGGCACATCAAAGAAGCCTTGTATCTGTCCGGAATGCAGGTCGAGGGCGATCACGCGGTCGACGCCGGCGGTCTCGAGGAGGTTCGCGATCAGGCGCGCGGTGATGGGCTCACGTGAGGCTGCCTTCCTGTCCTGACGAGCGTAGCCATAGTGGGGCAGGACCGCTGTGAAGCTCTTGGCCGAGGCACGACTTGCCGCATCGGCGACGACGAGGGTCTCCATCAGCATGTCGTTGATGTTCTTTCCGACGATGGATTGGATGAAGAAGACCTCGTCACCGCGGACGGACTCCTCGAAGCGGGCGTAGATCTCGCCGTTGGAGAACTTCTCGAGTTTGAGACCCTGGAGCTTGAGTCCGAGGATGTTAGCTATCCGCGCGGAGAGGGCGGGGTTGCTGGTTCCGCTATAGAGCTTGATCTCCTTCTCGTAGAGCCTGGGCCTGCTCAGGTTTTCGTACATGCCTCTAGTCCTCTTCCTCGAGTCGTTTCCAATATGCGTCTGCCCAACCCCGTTGCGTGAGCTGTCTGGAGCGCTCGAGCGAGAGGGCTCCCGCCGGAACGTCCTTCGTGATGCACGAGGCCGCGCCCACGAGTGCGTTGTCGCCGATGGTGACGGGAGCAACGAGCATGACATCTGACCCGATGAAGACATGGTCGCCTATCTCGGTGCGGCTCTTGTGCTTGCCGTCGTAGTTGCAGGTGATGGTGCCGCCACCTATGTTGACCCCAGAGCCGAGGCGGGCGTCGCCGAGGTAGGAGAGGTGCGGGACCTTAGAACCCACCCCGACTTCGGTACCCTTGAGCTCGACGTGTGTGCCTGCCTTGGACCTGTCATGGAAGTGGGCGCCGCCGCGTAGGTAGGCACGCGGTCCGCAGCTGACGTCGTTGTCGATGGCGGAGTCCACGATGATGGTCTCGTCCACAAGGCAGCGGTTGCCGACCGTGGCGTTCGTCAGACGGCTGTTGGGCCCTATGGTGCAGTCGGAGCCGACGGTCGTCCTGCCCCAGAGGAAGGTCTGGGGAAGCAACGTCGTGTCCTGCCCCACCCTGACCTCTGCCCCGACCCAGACCTGCTCGGGATCGAGCATGGAGACGCCCTCTGCCATGAGCCCCTCGTTGATGCGGCGCTGCATGACCTTGGCGGCCACCGCTAGCTGGGAGCGACTGTTCACGCCGAGCAGCTCGTGGTAGTCATCCGCATGGACAACCGAGACGGGCTCGTCCATGCCCACGTAGATGCCTACCATGTCGGTGAGATAGTACTCGCCCTGGGCGTTGTCGCTGGTGATCCTGTCGATGTTGGCAAAGAGGCGCCTGCCGCAGAAGCAGTAGAGGCCCGAGTTGCACTCCCTGAGCGTCTCGCGCTGCTCGGGCGTACAGTCCTCGTGCTCGATGATGGCCCTGACCGTGCCGTCGTCGCTCGCGTCTACGCGACCATAGCCCGAGGGGTCGGGCGGTGTCATCGAAAGCACGGTGCAGGCATTGTGCTTGGCCCTCGCCTCGCTCACGAGGGAGCGGATGGTCTGAGGGCGGACCAGTGGCATGTCTGCGTACATGACGACGACGGGCCCCTTGAGCTCACCGAGCGCATCGCGGACGCAGCGCACCGCGTGCCCGGTGCCGAGTCGCTCCTTTTGCTCGACGAACTCGATGGACGCGTCCGCATCTCCGTCTGCGGCAAAGTAGTCGCGCACCTCCTGTGCGCCACTACCAACGACGAGGACGATACGTTCCATTCCCGCTTGCCGTGCAGAGCGGACCGCCCACCAAGCTAGTGGGCGGTCGAGTAGCCTATGCATGACTTTTGGGTGTCGGGACTTCATGCGCGTACCCTTGCCGGCGGCAAGGATGATCGCTGTGCTTGGCATGTGGCCTCCAAGGTGAAATGACGTCTGCTTTCGCTCGGCTTGCCAGTGCGCAAACCTATGTCACATAATAGCGCAGCCCGTCTGGCAAGTCCTGCGTGGAACGTGACTTGACGGTTTTTCTCGTAGTGATACGACAGGAGATGCGCGACGCCATAGAGCGACGCAAAGGGGTACGCGGAACATACCTGTCGCGCCACTCGATGACAGCGAGTGGTGCTGCAGCTCGACAGAGATACCCAAGGTCACCGTGGTCTCGGTGTCGCGCCACTCGACGCCACCGAGTGGCACAAAAGCGGACAAAACCGCAGTTGGCAAGCAAATTATCTCCACTCGATCCCACCGAGTGGCACGGAGACGGTGCACTCGACGCCACCGAGTGGCACGCCCTGCCGAGGACTCCCGCCAACCGATCCCGCATCCTGTTACTGCGGAGGTATCGAGGTGCAGGCGCACTGTTGGGATGTCAAATAACCGGGGTGCGCTGATGGGGAGGTGACGGGGCATCGCGATATCTGACGAATGCACGCACGGTCTTGACGCATCTCGCGACGTTTGGCGAAGTTGTCTGGCCCTCAGGGGGACTCTGTGCCATCGTCTCGTGCCAAAATTCGCGAGAACATCAAATACCAGGCATTTTCTCATCTCCCCATCTGAACCTTCGTGCTTTTGGGTGTCGGGCGCATGGCGCTGACCTGCGAAGAAAGTGCCTTGCTGTGAGAAACGCGCAAGCTGCCTGCCAGTTTGCCGCAGTCGGTGGGCGTGGATGTTGCGCCGCTCGTCTATCCGGGACGTATAGTGATGACAAGGTTCTGCGGCGTGCGATGGCGTGCGGATACGCTCCGCTCACAGCAGAAGAAGGCAAGCGGGGGAGGGAGCGGCCTGGTGCGAGGCGAGTCATGTGGAGTCACAAACAAAGCGGTAGCTGATGACAGGACGGTGCTGTATGCCGGTGACTTCGCACTCGAGTGTTGGAGAAGGTCTCCGCGTAACACGGTTCCCTCTGCCTTGATGGTACGCGGGTTCAGCCTTGAGCGCTGCACTGCCGACGCTATCGTGCTGCGGACTCTTTCGCTGCGACAGTTTGACTCCATTGGTGTCGAGCCTGAGGTCATCGTGGGTCATCAAAACAGACGTACGAGACGACAGGGTGTGCGGTGCAGGTGCCTCTCCACAAGGCTTGCTCCGGGTAGTGTCTGTGGCTTTGGCAAGGCGATGATACTGTCTCCGGAGGCGTGCTTCGTTGAGTCTGCGAGCGACATGTCGTTCATCCGACTCGTGGAGTTGGGCCTTGAGTTGTGTGGTACCTATAGCTTGGATTGGAAGACGAAAAAAGGCTTCCGTGAGCGGACACCGCTCACGAGCGCGCAGCGTATCCTTCGCTTGCTCGATGGGATGGATTCGGGGGTACGGGGAATCCGGCGTGCCAAGAGGGCGCTCGCCTGGGTGCGAGACGGGTCGGCGTCACCAAAGGAGTCGCAGCTCATAATGGCACTTACGCTGCCCACTGCGATCGGGGGCTTCGGTATGCCAGTTCCCCAGATCAACTATCCCATTCCGCTCGGGAGGAAGGATGTCCTGCGAGGATCTCCCACCCACTACCGAGTCGATTTGTATTGGCCGGAGGTCCGCGTGAGCGTTGAGTACCAGAGCGACTCCGAGCATACGGGGGATCCGGAGAAGACCTATCAAGACCAGGGGCGTCGCGATGAGCTGCTCTCTATGGGGGTGCGACAGCTGTGTTTCAACGCGAGCCACATGAGACATGCCGGTTCCTTCGAAAAGCAGGTAGAGCGTCTCTCCGCTCTCATACACACCACTTTCCCAGAGCGTGGCGCACTTGACAAAGAAAGATTCGGTATGCTCCTTACTTGGCTGGGGCGGCCCCAGCACATGCATCCGAACCTTGACGAGGGGGAGGTTCCCGAGCTTTTGAGGGGCGTGCCAAGGAATGGGGGAAGGGCCTGAGGTTGCGCATGCAGATCCCAGGTGGCATCCGACTCGATGGTTCCGCTTCACACGAACTTCACGAGAGTCTTCGAGGCACTCGGCGGGAGGTGGCTGGGGCAGAGGGATTCGAACCCCCATTGACGGCACCAAAAACCGCTGTCCTGCCATTGGACGATACCCCAGTGTTTACGTGAGAGCGCAGACACGCTCACTGCAAAACGCGAGTGCAGAGCCATTCTAGCAGAGAGTTGCCTAACGGTCGAATGCGGTGCAGATGGCATCGAGCACCGTGACCGCAAAGGTCTGCGCGTCCCCTGTGGTGAACGTGCCGTCGTAGTTTAGCCCCAAAGGCAGCTCGATGCGAACGATCGGCGTCGATTTGCGAAAGCTCTCGCAGGCCGTGCGCAGACGTTGTGGCAGCGTCTTGATATCGTCCATGACGATGTTTGCCATCTTGCTGCGCTTGGGTAGGGGCGAGGACGCGAGCACAATCACGATCGTGTCGTCTCGTGCGAGCTCGACATTGTCGATCAGGTCGAGGCAGCTTTTGTCACTTGTGGCGGTGGCTAGGTTCCAGATACGCCCGGCGACGTTGCGCGCAATAGGATCCTCCCCCGTGAGGGAGATCTGCGTGTTCTCGAGCACGCCTGCGGCACGGGCGTAGCCCACGCCACCTATGGGATGCGGTCCTGCGGCGGACTTGCCGGCCCAGACGTGGTGCAGGCGCTCGATGTCGTCGAAGGTGTCTTGGAAGGCCATGCCATCAGCCAGCGCCCCCTGGCTCTCTTGGAACTCCTTCACGGCCGACTCGGTGTGGACGCCGTAGCAACCGTCGGGCTGTCCACAGGAGAAACCCAAGATGTTGAGTCGTTCCTGCAGTTGCTTGACGTCGTGGCCATGGAAGTTGGGGAGGCGTAGGTACAGTGTGCGGTCGCCCAACTGGTAGCACTCGTCGACGAGCGCCATCCAAGTTGTGAAGTCGATCTCGGTTCCCAAGCTCATGTTGTGGTCAAGGCGAAACTTCGCCACGGCCTGTGCGGTGGAAGGGCCAAAGGTCGTGCTGCTTGCCTCGTCCCCATCAATCTCGTAGCCAAGGGATGTGAGGCGGTCCTGGATGTCCTCCACGGCAACCCCACTCGCACCCTCTCTGATCGCTTCCATCTTGCGCCCCTCCATAGGATATCGTCACGCATGTTCGCATCGCTGCCCCCTTGGCAACATGGCGTTTGCCCTGCGATGTTAGCCAGTGCGCTCTACGAAGAAGTCTGCCATAGAATCAAGGATCGTGCACATGTCATCTGCGAGCTCGATGCCGTCCAGCTCTCGCCTGGCACTTTCGGCAACCGAGTGGGCGTAGTCACGAACGCCCTCGATGGCGCCAACGGACTCCATAAGCCCTACCGCGTGCTCCAACGTGGCCGCATCCATGGTATGTGACGAGAGAATCTCGATAAGCTCATCCCTTTGGCTGTTCTGCAGGTGCTCGAGAGACCACGTGACGGCCATGGTGCGCTTGCCCTCGGTGATGTCGCTGCGAAAGTCCTTGCCCTGAGCCTTCGCGTTCCCTACGAGGTTGAGCAGGTCGTCCTGGAGCTGGAAGGCAAGACCGGCACCCATGCCAAACGTCCTGAGGGCCTCCACCTGCTCGTCGGTGCCGCCCCCACAGATGGCGCCGATGGAGAGCGGGCAGGCGGCAGAGTAAAACGCGGTCTTATGGCTTGCCATGCAAAGATAGTCGTCCACGCTCAGATCCCAGCGCCCGTCACGCACCCAGCCGAGGTCGAGTGCCTGCCCCTCGAGCGTGCGCTCCTCCATGGCAGCGAACTCCTCGAGGATGCGTACGCGTAATTCAGGCGAGAGCGAGCGCTCACGCAGGATTCTGGACTGTGCAATTATGAGGGCGAGGTCGGCCACATTAATGGCGATTCCCACCCCCTCGGTGACGTGCATGCAGGGTGCGCCACGACGCAGCGTGCCCTTATCGGCTATGTCGTCGTGGATGAGTGCCGCTGACTGGAAATCTTCGATGGCACAAGCGCAGGAAAGCGCAGACGTCACCGTGCCGCCCACTGCCTCGCAGCCAAGCAGTACGAGCACTGGCCTTGTGCGCTTGCCTCCCGACGCCATGAAACGCTTGAGAGGCCCATAGAGATAGCGTTCAAGATCGTCGCCCACGACTGTCTCGTCGCCTAGCGGCGCGGGGGCATGCTCGGAAAGGTAGGCCTCTATGAGGGGGCGCCTCTTGGCGAGATACGCCCTGAAGGCCGCCCCTTTGTCTGTGGTGTCGCTCGGCATGGCTTAGTCCTCGTAGCCGTTGGGATTCATGGACTGCCAGTTCCACCCGTCGCGACACATGTCATCAATGTTGTATGTGGCCTCCCAGCCCATCTCGCGCTTTGCTTTGGAGCAGTCGGCGTAGTTGGCTGTGACGTCGCCCGCACGACGAGGCTCGATCACGTAGGGGAGATCACGCCCGCAGGCCTTCGAGAACGCCTTGATGATCTCGAGCACACTCGTACCCTTACCGGTGCCCAGGTTGAAGACCTCGACTCCCGTGCGCCCAGCCATCCAGGCAAGCGCCGCCACATGGCCAGACGCGAGGTCCATTACGTGTATGTAGTCACGCACGCCGGTGCCGTCGGGTGTGTCGTAGTCGTCGCCAAAGACCCTGACCGTGTCACGCTTGCCAACGGCGACCTGTGCCACATAGGGCAGCAGGTTGTTGGGGATGCCCTTGGGGTCCTCGCCCATGAGCCCCGAGGGGTGCGCGCCGATGGGGTTGAAGTAGCGTAGCAGCACGACGTTCCATGCGGGGTTGGCGACGTGCAGGTCAGAGAGGATCTGCTCGATCATCCACTTGGTCCAGCCGTAGGGGTTGGTTGCAGGCTTCTTGGGGCTCTTCTCCGTGAGGGGCAAGGCGTCGGGGTCACCATAGACGGTGGCGGAGCTGCTGAAGATGATGGACCTGCAGCCGTGCGCGCGCATGACGTCCACGAGGGTGAGCGTGGTATTCAGGTTATTTGAGTAGTACTCCACGGGCTTTAGGACGGACTCGCCGACGGCCTTGAAGCCCGCGAAGTGGATGACATAGTCGATGTCGTTGGCCGCAAAGACGGCCTCAAGCGCGGCGCGATCGCTCACGTCAGCCTGATAGAACGAGAGCCTGGCCGCAGCCTTCTCTCCGGTGATTTTGCCTATGCGATCGAGGACCTTCTCGCTCGCGTTCGAGAGGTCGTCCACGACCACGACCCGGTAGCCCCTCTCGAGGAGTTCGACGACGGTGTGACTTCCGATGAAGCCCGCCCCGCCAGTGACCAGTACGCAGCTGTCGGCCGGGGCCTTCTGCTCGCTCATAGTTCCTCCGCGCGGTAGGTGGTGTGCATATTGTCAGAGCCTATTGAGCAGTATACGCAAGCCGTGCGGCAGGGTGTGTGTGGGCATGGTGGAGGTCCGCTGGAGGTCCGCCCTCGTGCACCCAAAGGCCAGGGCGCGCGGGCAAGAAGCCTCATGCTTCTTCGCGTATGGTGTAGAGCTGCGGTTGCGCAGAGAGCTGCTCAACGTAGCGAGCCTCGGCCTCGTCGCGGGCCACCTGGTCGTCATCGGAGCCAAGCTCCATTTTGACCTCGAGTTCTGTGAGACGCTCAAGCCAGTCGCCATAGACTCTCTCGAAGTCAGCGATTGGCGCTATGACGTAGCGCTTCGTCTTGGTGGAGTCGTCCTCGAAGGTCGCCGTGATCACGAGGGGCGTCTGTGAGAGCAGCTCCGCATAGGTCTTCTCGGAGTAGAGCGCCACCGTGCGATTTGCCTCGCAATACGCACGGATCGCATCGGGGCTGCGACTGTCCTCACGAGTCGGATCGTACTGCTTAAAGGACTGAAGGGCGGATGTCAGCTCAGCCGATGCGGGAAAGTGGGCCCTCACGCTTCGACCGAAGCCCTCTTTGTCTTGTGCCAGCTGGTCGTAGGCAAGCGTGAAGTTGGTGCATGAGCTGCCCGCATCTGCCTCACCATACTTGTGGAGGGGGCCTTTTGCTATGGCGTCAAAGAAGACGTAGCTCCGACTTGTCTCGTCGTCCTGTGGCAGACAGGCAAACGCACCCTCGAGCGAGTAGGCGAGCTTCTTGATGGCATTTCCCGTGCAGTTTAGGGAGAGTGAGCGACTCACTCCCAAGCTGCCCTTGTCACCTTCGCTCCAGCTGCTGCTCTTGGTCCCGAAGTCATCTACCGACAGTATGACCTCATCGTCCTGTCTGGTTCCCTCGGCATATGCCACCAGGACAAACGAGCCGCTCTCCGCCTCCTTGGGGGCTTGCTCTCCTTTGTGTAGTACGCCATGCATCGACAGTCCCACGAACGTTGCAGCAACGCTCGCTGCGGCAAGACCAAGACGCAGTGCCGAGCGGCGGGTGATCAGCCGCCGTCTCTTGGTGCTCGCGCCTGTGGGCTCGGCCACGTCTGGGTGTGCAGCCTCGAGTAGTACGTTCTCCCTTACGGCCCCTGGTAGGTGAACCTGTCGCATGAGGGACCTCAGCTCGTCGACCGTCCGCCTTTCATCCATGATCTCTCCCTTCTCCTGTCGCGTTGCACTTACAGCAATCCCCTTAGCTTTGTGCGGGCCCGTCTGAGGCGAGTTCGCACGGTCGCGGGTCTGCATTCCATGATGCGGGCGATCTGTGCGCACGAGATCTCCTCGATGTAGTGGAGCGTAACTGTGACGCGCAGCTGCTCGGGCAGCTTCCTCAATGCCTGCCAGATGGGGTGGCGCTCAACTGCCCTGAGTGCTGCCTCCTCCGTGGGGCTGCTGTCTGCTAAGGCGGACGCGTTTACGAAGGCTTCGGCGTCGCTTGCGCCCTGCACCCGTCTTTTCCACCACGAGCGATGCAGCTCACGGCAGCGGTTGATGGTCGCTCGCAGGAGCCACGCCTTCAGATGCTCGCCATCCTCAAACTCTACCGGGCTCGTGAGCAGTCGCAGGAACACGTCCTGCGCGACGTCCTGAGCATCCTGGTGAGAGCATGTCTGCGAAAGCGCCACGCGATATACGATGTCTCCCCAGCTGTCCATGGCCGACTGCATGAACTCCCCTGAGCGTTGTCGCATCTTTCCACCTCCCTACCCATAACATGCGGCACGGGGGGAAATGTTCCCATCAATCTGTTTTCGGTCTTTCGTCCCTCGGTTCGGGTTATGTCGTCTTAGAAGTATTAGGAGTACGGAACACATCAGTCTGACCGGCCGAGAGACTCTTCCGCCAAAAGACCTCCTGCCGCTCGTGGAAGAACCGTCTTGGGCAAGGTCTGTGCCCGCTCGCTCGAGGCATGTCTTGGCATCGGCGCAGCGCCTGTTGGCCCGAAGGTCACTCGGACCCACACTGCCACTTGGCCCTGAACGTACCTCCTTGGTACGCTCGACGTCGAGTGGCAGTGTGAGACGCACTGCCCCGTACGCTCACCATCGAGTGGCAGTGTGAGTGGCACTGCCACTCGGCCCCGAGCGTACCGCCCCGTGTGAGTGGCAGTGTGAGACGCACTGCCACTTGGCCCTGAACGTGCAGCCTCGTGCGTTCACCGCTACGTAGCAGTGTACGCTGTGCCGAGAACCTTCTTGGGCGTATCGGTTGCATCGCCAGCTGCTCCCAATGACCTCTGCAGCGGCTGCAGGCGGGACCTTGGCAGGCAAGCCAGGTCAGGCGAGCTGTCAGGTCGCTCTTTCACAGCTTAGGGTAGTTCTGCGTCTGGTCAGCCCGATTTAATCCGTGTGTCCCTTAAAACCGACTCCCAGAAAGGTGGATAATCATGAGTGCGGTAGAGGCCGCGGTGATGCACGAGAGGGACGATCGAGGAGTGGGACATGAACATCAGAGACTTTCAATTTGACGGCAGCGAGCGCTTCTTGATGGCGAACACCGTGACGTCGGTCGAGGCCGATGAGGGAGAGCGCGCCGTATACGCGCAGCTTACCGCTACGAACACCAAGCTCATGGGAGAGCTGCAGGACAGGCTCTATGCTGACGGTAGGGAGGGCCTCGTCATCCTGCTCCAGGCGATGGACGCTGCGGGAAAGGATTCTACGATCAAGCACGTGATGAGTGGCGTGAACCCGCAGGGTGTCATGGTCCACAGCTTCAAGCAGCCGAGTCACCTGGAGCTTGCGCACGACTACCTGTGGCGTGCGATCACGCAGCTTCCGCCGCGTGGTACTATCGGACTCTTCAATCGCTCGTACTACGAGGACGTGCTGATCGTACGCGTGCACGGGCTCTGGAGGGACTACAGCCTGCCCAGACGCTGCCTGCACTGCTCGGAGGACGAGTTCTTTGGCAGACGCTACCGCCAGATACGCGACCTCGAGGAGTACCTGTACGAGAATGGCTACCGCGTGCTCAAAGTCTTCCTCAACGTGAGCAAGGACGAGCAGAGACGGCGCTTCCTCGCGCGCATCGACAACGAGAGGAAGAACTGGAAGTTCTCGGCGGCCGACGTCGAGGAGCGCAAGCTCTGGTCCAGCTACATGGACGCCTACGAGCAGGCCATAAACGCGACCTCCACCAGACACGCTCCCTGGCACGTCATACCCGCAGATCAGAAGTGGCTCGCGCGCTGGCTCGTGAGCGAGGCCATCGTGGACGTGCTCAGGCAGATGGACCCGCGCTACCCGACGCTTCTTGCGGCGGCCAAGAGGGAGCTCGAGGAGGATCGGGCGCGACTGATGGGGGAGTAGCGATGTTCGTACCACCTCAGACCGAGCCCATCGCGCATGTCTCCTTTCCGCCGCACGGCAGCCAAGCGATGACCTTGGGATGTCAGCTCTGCACGGCTACTGCTGGCGGGGGGGTCGCAGGGCTGCTCCGTGGGGCCCATGCACACGACACCCCATCGAGGCCAACGGCGGCATCGCAGCGCCTCGGCGGCATTACAGCATCTATGCATCTATATATCCATGCTGCGGATGAGGTTTACCATCTCGATGGCACCCTCGGCGCACTCGGAGCCCTTGTTGCCCGCCTTGGATCCGGCGCGCTCGATGGCCTGCTCGATGCTCTCGGTGGTGAGGACGCCAAACATCACGGGGATGCCCGTCGACAGGGCAATGTGCGCGATTCCCTTAGACACCTCGTTGACCACGGCCTCGTAATGGCTGGTCGCACCACGTATGACCGCTCCCAGGCAGATGATGGCGTCGTATTTTCCCGATTGGGCCATGCGGCTGGCGATGACGGGAATCTCGAAGGCGCCTGGCACCCAGGCGACGTCCACCCGGTCCTCTGGGACGCCACGACGCGCCAGGCCGTCCAACGCGCCGCTCAGGAGCTTCGATGTGATGAACTCATTGAAGCGTGCGTTCACGATGCCAATCTTGATGTCGTCCGCATAGAGCCTTCCCTCATAGCTTGTCATACCATCTTCCTTTCTCGACGATCGTGGAGGAGCGCCTAGAGCAGGTGTCCCATCTTGTCCCTCTTCGTTCGCAGATACGTGCGGTCGAAATCGTTGGCGTCCACTTGGATGGGCACGCGCTCGGTGATGCGCAGGCCAAACTCCTCAAGCTGATAGACCTTGTCGGGATTGTTGGTAAGCAGGCGCATGGTCCTCACGCCCAGGTCGCGCAGGATCTGGGCCCCGATGTAGTACTCGCGTGCGTCAGGCTCAAATCCCAGGGCCAGATTGGCCTCGACGGTATCCATGCCCCGTTGCTGCAGCTCATAGGCCTTGAGCTTGTTGATGAGGCCGATGCCGCGACCCTCCTGGCGCATGTACAGCACGATTCCACGTCCTTCAGCATCCACCTGGCGCATGGCGGAGTGCAGCTGGTCGCCACAATCGCAGCGCAGGGACCCGAACACGTCCCCGGTCAGGCATTCGGAATGCACGCGTACCAGCACGTCCTCACCGTCGCCGATGTCGCCCTTTACCAGTGCGACATGGTGCTCGCCGTTGACCTCGTTCACATAGCCGCATGCACGGAACTCGCCGTAGGAGGTGGGTAGCAACGGGCTTGCCTCGCAGCTTACCAGCTTGTCGTGGTACTTACGGTATTCTTGCAGGTCCTTGATGGTGATGACGGGCATGTCATTCGCATGCGCGAGTGCCAAAAGCTCGCTGGTGCGCATCATCGTGCCATCCTCGCGCATGACCTCACAGCAGAGTCCCACTTGCTTCAGGCCTGCGAGGCGTAGAAGGTCGACGGTTGCCTCGGTATGGCCATTGCGCACCAGGACGCCGTGCCTCTTGGCCAGCAGGGGGAACATGTGCCCAGGGCGGCGGAAGTCTTCGGGCTGGGTACCCTCTTCGGTGCACTTGCGCGCCGTGTAGCCCCGTTCCTCGGCCGAGATACCCGTGGTGGTGTCGATGTGGTCAATAGAGACGGTAAAAGCCGTCTCATGGTTATCCGTGTTGTTGTTCACCATTTGCGGTAGCCTCAGGCGCCGCACGTACTCCTCGCTCATGGGCATGCAGATGAGTCCCTTGGCAACGCTTGCCATGAGGTTGACGTTCTCGGTGGTGGCGAACTCGGCGGCACAGATGAAATCGCCTTCGTTCTCGCGGTCCGGATCGTCGATGCAGAGGATCACCTTGCCCGCCCTGAGCGCCTCGAGGGCTTCGGGGATGAGGTTGTACCCCGCTCTTCTTTCGTTGACCATTGTCTCTCCTCCATCAGCGCCTTCGTGTCTAGAATCCGTTCTCCAGGAGAAAGTCCATCGTGATGCCCTGTGGCGTTGCGGCAGAATCACCGGTTCTCATCAGGCGTTCAATGTACTTCCCCACGATATCGTTCTCCAGGTTCACCGCATCGCCCACCTGTGTGTCGGTAAGGGTGGTGTGCGTGGTGGTATGGGGGATGGTGCTCACCGAGAACGTGTTGGTGGCGTCATCGACACGCGCGACAGTGAGGCTGATGCCATCGAGGGCGATCGAGCCCTTCTCGATGATAAGGCGCAGAATGCCCGGTGTCGTTTCGATCTCGTACCAGATGGCAGTACCGTCGCGCGTAATGTGCTCAACCGTTCCCGTGCCGTCGATATGCCCTGAGACGATATGTCCCCCAAATCTTTCGCCCACAGCCATCGCTCGCTCTAGGTTGACCTTGTCGCCCACCGAGAGGCCACCCAGCGTGCTGCGGCTGAGCGTCTCGTGCATCACGTCGGCCGTGAAGCCCCGCTGTGTGAGGGAGGTGACCGTCAGGCATACGCCGGATGTGCAGATGCTGTCACCGACGTGCGTGTCTTCCCATATGGTACGGGCGCACACTTCCAGTGTAGAGGAGTGGGCACCGCCCCGGATTCGTGCGATGGTTCCTACCTCTTCGACGATTCCTGTGAACATGGGAGAATCCTCCCCTCTATCAGATGGTCGTCACCGATTCGGGTCAAGCGTACGTCGGTGAGTTCGATAGCGTCAGCCGGGGTCGTGAAACCCGGACCCCCAACGGGTCCTTTTGCCAGCATTCCGCCAAAGATCTTTGGCGCGATGTAGGCCTGGACCTTATCGACGATGCCCGCTTGCAGCGCAGACCAATTGAGCGTTGCGCCGCCCTCGATGATGAGGCTGTCGAGGTTCCGGTTCCCGAGCTCGTAAACCAGGGAGACAAGGTCGACATAGCCGTTCCTGTTCGGGAGGATGGCTATCTGGCACCCTGCAGCAGTAAAGGGCCTGTGCTTGTCTGGGTCGCTCTCGCAGGTGGCTATCAGAGTGGGGACGCGGCGTGCACTGGTGACGACATGGGCATCGAGAGGTGTGCGCAGGTGGGTGTCGCAAACGATGCGCACGGGATCATTGCCGCCTTCGATGCGGGATGTGAGCTGAGGGTTGTCGGTGATGACCGTTCCCACGCCCACCATGATGGCGGCTGCCGCGTGACGTTGCTCGTGCACGTGCCGACGGGCACCCTCGCCTGTGATCCAGCGCGACTCGCCCGTTACGCAGGCAATCTTCCCGTCGATGGTCATGGCGTACTTCATGGTCACCAGGGGACGTCCTGTTTGGATGTACGTGAGGAATGCCTCGTTGAGGGCGAGGCACTCATCGGCCAACACGCCTTCGCTCACCTCGATGCCGGCCTCGCGCAGAATCCCTATCCCCTGTCCCGCCACCTTGGGGTTGGGGTCAGAAGAGCCAATGACCACCCGCGTGATTCCCGCCTCGATGATGGCGTCGGTGCAGGGGGGCTGCCTGCCAAAGTGGCAGCAGGGCTCGAGCGTCACATACATGGTGGCGCCGCACACGTCCAAGCCTTTTCGCATCGCGTTCTTGAGGGCGTCGCATTCGGCATGCAGGTCACCATATCGGTGGTGGTAGCCTTCTGCCAGCACATGCGTGCCAGATACGATGATTGCACCTACCATGGGATTGGGGTTGGTCCATCCACGACCGAGCGCCGCGAGCCTGAGGGCATGTGCCATGTAGGCCTCGTCGGACATATCTGCCTCTTTCCTCCGGTTGTCTCAGCCGTCTGACTAATGACTGATGACTGATGCTTCGCGTCCGCATCTTGGGGCGTCTGGACAAGGCAGCTGTCCTGCCAACAAAAAACCCTGGATCGCGTCTTCGATCCAGGGCAAGCGCGTACCTCGACCATGTGGCCGGGCATGCATCTTCTTCCATCCAGACTATACTGTCGGCTCCGAGGTTCCATCGGATCGGCTCGTTTGGGAGCTCGCGGGCTGTAACCGCCGGTGGGGAATCGCACCCCGCCCCGAAGATGTCTCTTTGACTGGTGCACATGATGATGATTGGTCCTTGCCCTGTCAAGTGGCATTCCCTGAGTGGGTAGACGGCCTCATCCGGCGGACGGCCTCATCCGTCGAGTCGTGCATCTATGCTGGCCTTGTATGAGGCAAAGGCCTGCTCGTTGCCGGTGTCGGCGGCGATGCGCCCCATCTTGTCGAGCAGGGAGCGAGCCTTGCGCCTATGGCCATCACTTATGAGTGCCTCGATGGCTACCTGCAGGAACTGGAGCCTGAGGTCCGCCTCGTGCGCGTCTTGGTCCCAGGTGTCAAAGTCATGCACGAGGCGACGTGCGTCGCGGTGTTTTGCGTAGCGCTCGATGATGGGATTCACGGTCCTCTCGGCGTCCGCGTTCTCGCGCTCCCAACGCTGGCGCTGGGACTGGCGGTACAGGAAGAAGATGATGATGCCCGCGATGATCGCGGTGAAGACGGGCGCATAGATGTCCCCTAGATGCAAGAATGTCCTGAGGGCAAAGGCTATCAGGAAGATGCCCGCGAACATAAGGACCGTGAGGACGAGTTCTCCCTTGACGTCAACCCTGCCCTTGCCCCCTTTGCTTTTTCTTGCCATGTGCGCTCCTGTCGTGAGGACCCTCCGTCGGGGGTCTTTCGTGCTTCCGCGCCTTCTTTTTACGCAGCTCTCTGCTCGACCACCCGCTGGATCACTGTCGGCATGGCCAGCCTCCTCGTCTGTCGCGCTATCATGCCAGGTGTCCCCGCGTCTCTGCTCAACGCGCTACCGTGCCGGCAACATCGTAGCAAAGACGCAAGGCATCGTCATGCCGACGGTGGTCTCACAGAGGGTTTCCGTCACGCAGCAGGTGCAGAGTGCGCCTTTTGGTGAGAGCGCGCACTTAGAATGCGCTTTTCCGTGAGACGCCGGCTGCAGAATGCGCTTTTCCGTAGAGTGCGCTTTTCCTCACCTGGGCAAACGTCGACTCACCTCACGCAAAAGCGCATTCTGCCCCGACGGTCTCACGCAAAAGCGCATTCTGGACTCGACCCCTCACGCAAAAGCGCATTCTGGCGGTTCTGAAGATCCCAGAGTGCACCTTTCCGTGAGAACTTCATACAGAGTGCGCTTTTACGTGACGCACAAAGGCTGCCGTCGGAGCCACAATGCGCTTTTCCGTAGAGTGCGCTTTTCCTCACCTGGGCAAATGCGGCGTCGCCTCACGGAAAGACGCACTCTGCGCCATCGCCTTACGGAAAGACGCACTCTGCGCCACCGCCTCACGGAAAGGCGCATTCTGCAACCCGCCTCATGGACGAAGCATCCACTCCACGATCTCAAGCTATCCAAGCTGCGTTTCACGTGACAGATTCTAGAGATCCCGTTCCTCTCGCTCCACCTCTGCCTCTTGAGGAGGATCGTCTCTCCCTGTCTTGCACCTAACGAACGTCCACCTTGTCTGAGACTTGCCACCATCTCTTGGGTACAGTACAATCCCATAAAAGTAGTTGACCAACCGTCGTCATATGGCCCTGTAGCTTACGGCCTGTGAGATGACGCTCGAAGGAACTCAGTACCTACACGTCGTTTGGGTGTATGGGTTCTGTTCTTGTCCACAACACATGATGGTGACTGTAGGGAAGAAGAAGGCATGTCTGGGCAGCAGAGTCTCGTGAGCATCGTGGTCCCCACGCATAACTCAGCCGAGTATCTCAGACAGTGTCTTGACAGTATCATTGGCCAAACCTATCGCAGGCTCCAGATCATCTGCGTCGACGACGGCTCAACGGATGAGACTATCCAGATTCTTGATGTCTACGCCAAGG
>ERZ772764.711-NODE-711-length-22163-cov-18.292247_pt1 | contig 22163 bp, 14 predicted proteins | sample MGYA00512163_ERZ772764 | MGnify/ENA primary metagenome ERZ772764 (study PRJEB29015, sample SAMEA2737903) | human oral metagenome | biome: human oral; feature: human-associated habitat; material: dental | place: China | collected 2094 ... | reverse complement strand
TACTTTCATTATAGTATGAATCAGAGTAGAATAACACTTACGGATGATGTAAGAATTCTTTATCGCTGACTTTTATGGTCAGTTTATTGGACTTATACTTACTATATTATAGCATGCTTTCAGGGATTTAAAAAGAGAAGTAGGGGGGGGAGGGATTCCTACAACCTTGAAACCATCGAATTTCAAAATTGAAAAAAAGTCCTAGAGATCAACATTTCTAGGGCTTTTTAACTTATTAACTCTATTCCCACTCAACGGTTGCAGACTCCTTGAGAATCGCTATATAATAGGCTTTTTAAGGAGTTAGTAATTCTTTGGTGGGGTTTTTGGTGGGAATGTTATTTTGAAATTGATTGGTTCCCGTTGAAATGTACTAAGCTAGAAGATGGGAAAGAAACATTAATAATTCCTACCATTTCATTAGTGATAACTTCATCAGCGCCATCCCATAGATGTGAGTAATGTTTCAATGTGATTTCAGGAGAAGAGTGTCCTAAACGTTTTGATAGAATAAGTACAGTAGCATTTAATTCATTAATTAGCAGCGAAGCATGGCTGTGTCTGAGACCTTTCGCTTGGATAGGCTTTACGTGAGCAATCTTGGCGTACCTTTTAATAATCCTTGAGATTGTAGATTTCAACATAGGTAAGCCATCGTATGAAAAGATAAAATCGTTCTCGTGTCCTAGTCCAACCTTTTTTTGAGCTTCACGCCATTTTTTTAACACATCAATAGTATCTTTATCTAAACAAATCATCCTTTGCCCGTCTTTAGTTTTCGAATAGGAATTACGAGTCCATTCTTTTTTGTTTTTAACAATAAGCATATGATGAACTCGTAGGCGTTGCTTATCAAAGTCAACATCATTCCATTGAAGGGCACAACCTTCATTTACACGTACGCCAGTCATGAAATATACCCAAATCATCACGAAGTTTAAATGTTCATATACATCTTCAATGTAAATTTTCGAAATAACAGCTTCAAATTCGCTCTTAGTCCAATATGGGACATTACTTTTTCCTTTAGGAATTGCATTAGATTGCTTAGAAATGTTTTTTTCCACATATCCCATTTGCAAAGCATAGTCCAATGATTTCCTAAACATGCCAAAGATGAGGCTAGCATATCCTTGTGAATATCCGGCACCATCCTCATCTTGACTAGTCAGTAACCATGTTCGAAACATCTGGACTTGTTCGAGTGTAATCGAACGAAGTGTAGTGTCACCAAAACGATCACAAAGCTGTAAAAGATTTTTCTCTCGAACTGAAAATGTGCTGTGCTCAACTGTTGTTCTATAATATGGAATATAATGTTCTTCCATAAATTGTCGATATTTCATCCGGTAGTTAGAATAACCTTGAGATTGTTGATATCCATATCTCAGCCGAGTTAATTCCTTATTTGCTTCTGCAGCTGAATTAAATGGATTTCCGTGTTGATCTACCCTTGATTTCTTTCGTATACGTTTCCCCGTAACTCTATCTTTACCAAATTCGGTTTGAATAAAAAATTTACCGTCTTTGTCTGTATAGACTCCAGGAAATTTAGTTTTCTGTTGATTTTTTGGCATTATTCCTCCTTGTGAAGTGAAACACCCAAAATTTCTTCAACAGCAGCGGTTGGGACATGCCCTAAACGTCGATTATTATAAAAGGCATATCCCTTTTGTGCCATAATTTGCTTAGCTTGTCTAATAATTGAAATGGCAGTATAGGGATTGTAACCCATTTTAATTAAATCTTCTTTGTTCATTGTTTGTTTCATAATTAATAATCCTCTTGAAATTTCTAAATTTTATTGCGATAATAGAAGTAGGTAATAGATATTATTACTAGTATATTTTGAGTTTGTTTCTGACACCGACCAAAGTTTAGAAACAAGCTCTTTTTTTGTTCTAAAAAATTTACACATATCTATTTCCTTTCTCAAATATTAAACTCAAACTGTTTACATATAAATATATGTTAGTTGTTGTATCAAGGTTTACAGCCATAAATATAAAAAAGTTATTATTTAATTTGCGTTATTTTTTATTGATATCTAAATCTTTATCAGGAAATTCTTTTAAAACATGATTTCTAATTTTATTTTTTTGATTTCGAGTATTAGATTTTATAATTTCGTCGAAAATATTATTCCTATAACCTAATGGATAATCTTTTAAAACGTGTTTATATGTATGAGCCGATGTAGTATCCTTATGACATCCTAACCCTTTTTCCCTAGCAACTTCTAGTGATTCATAAAATAGTTTAAATATATCTCGAACGTGCCAAGTAATCATTAATCCAGTCTCGTTTTTTTCAGAATAATCTTCTTCGCTATTTTGGAAGGATTCTATTATTGTTCTTTTGGTTCTAGCTTTATTTTTGAAAGGACTAATATTCGTCAATGCTATAATTTCTTCATCTAACACCAAAGGAGACAAAGTTCTAAGAGAATGGTTATTTACTTGATTAAAAAGTGCTTTAATATAATTTTTAGGACCGTGTTTGTTATATACATCTTGAATCACTTTTTTAGTTTTAATACTTGATTCTTCAATTAACTTTATGTACACATTTATTGTTGAATGAAGTTTTGTTTCCAAATATTCTATCAATTGTGCATCATTCAGCAAATCTAAGGAATTGGTTCCCAAAAATTTTTCTATTTTATTTTTCTTTAATACTAGTTCAAATCTTTGGACATTAATATTATCTAGTTTTGAACCATTTCTTCTGATTTGTCCTTTTCTTTTTGCTTTTTCAATTTTATCGTAAGTAACAGTTAATTCTTCATTACTAATCTTACAACTCAAAATTGGATAGTCATAGTTGTTCTTTTTACTTTTCTCATTTCCAAAATTAGGAGGGTTTCCTGATGAAAGACATTTGTGTAGAAAACTTCTGAGCTGTAGGTTTGGAGTTTTATCAAAGGCAATAGTATAAGCAAGTTCAATTTCGAGAAAGAGAGCAGTCGAGTATGTAATGATAATACCGTAATTATTTTTAATAAAATCGATTGCGTTTGCTAATCTATTTTTAATCCCCTCAATACCAACCGTTTCGAAATTTAAACCTCCGTGAATTAATTCAATGTAACAGTAGGGTGTTTTAAAATCTGATGTATCAAAAGAAATAGTGATTTTCCCAAAAAATTCTGATTTAATATCTAAACCAAGTAACTCTCCATCTATAGAGGTTTTTAGATTACATGAACTATCCTGCTTTAAATTCTTAATTTCTACACGCTCTACAGAAAAATCCTGTAGGGATACTTTACATTTATCTATTCCAGCAAAACAAGACTTTGATGAGAAAACCTCTAATATACTATTTTCATTATTGATTTTTTCTTCTAAACGTCTTTGCTTTTCTTCCGGTGTTAATTTTCTTCTAGCCATTCTATTAAGTTCCTTTCACATAGTATTTTGATAAAGTATGTTATTTGAACTAAGTTCAACATCTTTTTCTAAAGGTTAGTTAATCTTTTTAAGTTTCCATTTATAAACCTCCTTCTTTCTTATATTGATTAGTATGCCACAAATCTTTCCGAAAACGCCCATTTTTAGAAAAAACAAATTAAAAAATGAAATAAATTTTTAAAAATAAAAAAAACACTCAGTTTTGAGTGCTTTAAAAAACGCGTCGTAACAAGGTTTTGAAGGAAAAAGTAAGTTTTTATCTACTTTATTTATTTTTCATTTAAATTTAGGATGTTGAGAAAAAGATCAATAATTTCAGTACGATTTTTATTTAGTTGAATTTTTTCGATTAAAAGTTGAAGATTATCATCTGAAGTTTCAGAAAGTGGTCTAAAAAAATCAGAAGGATCTATATCCATAGCAGATAAAATTTTTAGTAGAGTATCGACAGATAAGTTTCTTCTATTGTTTTCAATTAAATTAATAAAAGGCAAGCTAAGATCACTTTTTTCGGCAAGTTCTTGCTGAGTTAGCTTTTTACTTAGTCGATATTCTCTGACTAATTCTCCAATTTTCATTCTAAAATTCTCCTTTTAATAATTGTATATATTTTTTGTTTATTTTTATATAAACAATAGTATTTTAATGATGTTATTTTATTTACAATAGTTAACAAAAATGGTATAATAAGGGCGTTTATAATATTATATGAGGGGCTTGGATTTGGGGCAGATACGCTTCAAATTTTGTGTGGGTAAAAATGAAGTTAAGAAAAAGTAAAAATAATAAGAAAAAAATAACCCTTGCTGTAGCGGCAGGAGTTGCTTTAACAAGTTTTTCAACCCTATCTGTAAAAGCAGATGAACAGGTTGATGTAAAACCGACAGACAATACAGTAGCTGAAGAAAAACATCTACAAAATTCGCCTACAACATCTGTCACTCAAGTTAAGGGTGTTGAAGTTTCAAATGGAACTGCTCTTGTGACAAAAACACCAACTGAGGCAGTTGTTGAAGAAGCAAAAGCGATTAAAGACCAAGCTGACCAAGCTGTTGAAGCTCAAACTCCTATTGTTGAAAAAGCTAAAGAACACGAAGCTACAACTTCTGGGGAAGAGTCTGGTGCTAAACAAGCTCTTGAACAAGCTACACAAAAGAAAAATGCTGCAACTCCTGAAGCAATTGAAGGAACAAAAAGTGCGATTGACGCTTCTAAGAAAGAAGTGACTACGCAAACAGAAAAAATTGATTCTTTGAAAGAGCAACAAAATCAAGTGCAAGAAAAGAAAAATGCACAAGAAGCTGTTGTTAAAGGTACTACGGAAGCTGCAAACAAGCAAGCTGAAAAGGTTGCTGGTGCAGAAAAGAAAGTTCAAAACGCTCAAGATGTTTTAAATGGAACTGGGGCTGAACAAGTTATCAAAGAAGAAAAAGATGCGAAGAAAGACCTAGAAGCTAAAAAAGCTATTGTAAAAGATGCGAATAAAGCTCTTGAACAATCACAAAATGCAGATGCCGCAAAAGCTCGCAAACTAGATGATGCAAAAGAGCTTGAAGCAGAACAAAAGACTACTTTTGACCAAGCAACTAGCACTCTTTCAAATGCAACGCAAGCTCACAATGAAGCTACTTCTAAACTTAGTATTGCCCAACAAAACAAGGACAACGCCCAAGCTGTTCTTGACGGAACTGGGACAACAGATATCCTAGATGAGCGCAAAAACGCCAAGGATGATTTAGCTACTAAAGAAACCACTCTTGCAGGTGCTACTAAAGCTTTAGATGATGCCGAACGTGCAGATGCTAAAAAAGCAGGGGACATTGCGGAATTGAAAAAAGCTGAAGAAGAAGCAGGGAACACTGTTGCTTCTACTTCTGAAACTTTGGATAATGCCACTAAACTAGCTGAAGAAACATCCTCTCAATTGTCAGTTGCCCAACAACACAAAGATAACGCTCAAACTGTTCTTGACGGAACTGGCACAAAAGCTATTCTTAACGAGCGTGATGATGCTGAGTCTGATTTAGCTACTAAAAAATCAGAATATGAAAATGCTTCTGAAAAGTTGGCTGATGCTAAACGTGCGGATGCGAAAAAAGCAGAACAAGTTGCTGAAGCTACAACTAGCCTAAAAGGAGCAACTGCAACACTAAAACAAGCAGAAGATACCTTCACTGATGCTCAAACTGCCGCAAACCAAGCTTCTGACGAGTTAAAGAATAAGAAAAAGGCTGAAAAGAAAGCTCAAGAAACTTTGGATGCTTCTAAAATGAAAGTAGCTGGTGTTACAAATGAACGTGACAATGCCAAGTCTGACTTAGCAACCAAAGAAGATGCTCTTGCAAATGCCACTACAAACTTGGAACATGCAAAAGGCAAAGACGCTGAAAAAGCTGAACAACTTCGTTTGTTGGATGAAGCTAAAACTCAGGCTGAAGAGAAAGAAGCTACAACTAAAAAAGCTAAAACAAAAGCTCAAGGTGGCGCAAACCTCGCTTCAGATAAACTTCAAAAAGCTACCACAGATGAGAAAGAGGCAAAAGATAGCCTTGCTTCATCTGAAAATCGTTTAGAAGGCGTTACAAGTGAACGTGACAATGCCGAAGCTGACCTAGCAACTAAACAGGCTGAAAAAGAGGATGCCGAACGTAAACTTGAGGAGGCAAAAAACACAGATGCTCAAAAACGCTCTGACATCCAAGATTTGAAGACTCTAAAAGGTCAACAAGAAGAAACTAAGCGTACAACTGCTCAAGAGTTGTCTGATGCAACATCTGCCGCTAAAAACGCTGAAGATGCTAAAAATGAAGCAGATAAAGCTGTTGATACTCTTGAAAAACAAATCTCTGCTATCAAGAATTTGACCATTCCTCAATTGCCACAAAATGTCATTGTGGCATACAAGGATTACTTGAATGATGCTAGTGAAGCAAATAAACACGCTTTGAACAATGCTATTCAGGCTTGGTATAAAGGTGGTAAATATGATTTTGGAAAACCGCAATTTGTTTGGAATCCAAAAACTAAGAAAAATGTCTTTACTGGTTGGGACAACAAAGACATTGTTCTTCCAATTGATGACACTCTAGTCGATTTGGATAACATCACTAATGAACAAATCAAAGCTTTGAGTCACTACTACGCTCTTCTAGCAAACAACCTCCAAGACCAAATTTGGGGCAAGCATAACTTTATCGTTACCAAAGAGTCTGTTCAAGGAATAAAAAACATTGCCAAGAATTACGCTAACGAAAATAAACCTTACAATAGTGGGCACAGCCACACTGCTTTGAATAACCACGGAGTAGAAGCTGTTAAGTATAATGGTGAAGTATTGAATACTACCGCAATTCTTAACCTTTCGGATACACTTGGAGGGAGAGATGTTAAAGGTACACGGAAAGCTACCATGTCTCAACTTTACCGTGAGGTTTATGATGCTGTTATTGCCTTTATGACCAATGACATCCATGCTAATTTTGGACACATGAAGGGAATGGTAGGGCGTGTTAAACCAACTTATCCAAGTGCAGTTGGTGGAAACGTCAGTTATACTAAAAATAATGTTGGGCGCATGCACTTTGTTCAATTTGCAGGTAAAAATGCTCATACAGAAACAACTCTTAATCCTACAACTGGGGAACGCACTTCTGTTTACATTGACGACTACTACGACAAGGGTATCGCAAAACCACTCCCAACTCCATTTGACACCAGCAAAATGGAACAAGACTTGGCGCAAGCTAAGAAAACACAAGTTTCTGCCCTTGCCACTCACAACAATGCTCAAAAACGCTTGGCTTCTGCTAAACGTGCAGATGATACTGCAACATCTAATCTTGCAACAACGACAAATCGTCTCAACACCTTGTTGAATACACAAGATTTGACACCTGATGCAGAGCGTGTTCTTAATACTGCTAAGTCAGAATTAAGCCAAGCTAAATTGCGCAATACAAACGCAAGCACGGCTTATGCAAACCTTATTCAAGAGATTAAGGATAAACGTGCTACTCATAAAGAAGCAGAAAAAGCTTTATCTAAAGCAACTGTCGCAAATAAAGCTGCACAAGAAACTCTTGAAAAAGCAACTACCGCACATGATAATGCTCTTGATAAACTAAACAGCATTAAAGATGCTATCAAACGTACAACAGCGATTAAGGATTTAACTCCTGATGCTCAAGCTACCTTTGATACTGCACAAGCAGAACATCAAACCGCTGAAACACGACTTGCAACTGCTGAGAAAGCTTTGTCTGACCTTAATAACGAGATTAAGACAAATAGTGAAGCTCTCGACACAGCTAAGTTAGAATTGCGCCAAGCAGAACAAACTGACAAGGATGCACAAGCTACTCTCAAAGAAGCAACTTCTGTTAAGAACAATGCTTCTAACGCACTTGATGCCGCAAAAGATGCTCTTTATAAAGCAAATGCCATCAAAGAGTTAACTCCTGAAGCTCAAACTACATTTGACCAAGCAGAACTAGCCTACAACACAGCTAAAACTCGTTTGGAAAATGCAGAAACAGCCGTCAATAACCTAAACGCTGACCTTAAAGTGAAACGCCAAGCTTTGGCAGATGCTATTCAAGCTTTGAAAGACGCTGAAAAAGCTAACACTACTGCTCAAACTAAGAAAGCTAACGCAGAAAAAGCACACACTAAAGCAACAAGTACGCTTTCAAACATCCAAAATGCTCTTGCTTCACTCCTTGCGATTAAAGACTTGACACCTGATGCTCAAGCTAAATTTGACCAAGCAACAGTAGAGTACAAGGCTGCTCAAACTCGCTTGGAAAATGCGGAAACTGCCGTTAAGAACCTAAACGCAGGATTGCAAGAAAAACGTAAAGCTTTGGCAGATGCCGTTCAAACTCTGAAAGATGCTGAAAATCTTGCAAAAGCGACACAAGCTGACCTTGAAGTTGCTGAGGCTACTTATCAAAAAGCCGAGGATGAGCTTACAGCTACTCACAAAGTGATTGCAGAGTTGGAAGCAACTAAGGACTTAACTCCTGATGCTCAAAAGGCTTATGATGAGGCTCTTGAAATTGAATCTCTTGCAGAAAAACGTTTGGCAGATGCTAAATTGGCAGTTAAAAACTTGACTGCTGATGTGAAAACTAAACAAGAAGCTTTGGAACAAGCACAAGCTGAACTTGCGCAAGAAGAAAAAGCTCTTGAAGCACTCAAAGAAAAACAAGCTCAAGAAGAAATTCTAGCAACTATTCAAGCTCAACTAGACGATTTGAAAGCTCAAGAAGAGGCTGTTCGTGCAGAGATTGCTAAAATCGAAGACAGCATCAAAGAGTTGGAAAAACTCCTTGATAGCCTCATCCACGCTTCTGAAAACTACGAAGTCGCAAAAGAAGCTTACGAAAAAGCTCTTGAGGCTCACCGCCTAGCTCTTCAAACTCTTGAAGCAGAACAAGCGAAACTAAACGTTCTCCTCCAAAACCAATTGGATGCCAAAGCTCAGTACGAGGCTGTTCTACTTGCTTATCAGAAGGCGTATAATAAACCTCAAGAATCATTGAATAATAGACATGATTCTAAGGTAGAGAATATAGAACATAAACTGGTAACAGACAAACTTAGAACTGCTCTAAGTAATCCAGCTTATGTCTATGTTGGAAACAAACCTAAATATGGTGTCAATACGACTTTACCAAATACAGGTTCAAGTGAAAATATGTTGATGGTAGTTCTAGGAACTATACTTAGTGGAATTGGTCTAGCAGTACCACTTAGAAGACGTGATTAACTAGGATATACTAAGTTAGAGTTCTGTTATAATAGTAAGTTATTTATAAGGGCAGAACGAATACAACATGAAATTTTTAGTATTTTAATTTCTATAAAAAAGATTTAAAATTTTTATTCAATACATTTTAGTATTTTAGGAGGAAAAAATGATGAAAAAAATTATTGCGATAGTAGCTTCTGTACTTGTAGCACTTTTAGTGGCGGGTGGAGCGTTCTTTTATCTAAATCAAAAATCTGATCCAGCAAGCCAGTTCGTTGGCTCATGGTATGATAAAGAGCATGATGTTATGATAGTATTTAAAAAAGATAACAGCCTTGAAGTGACTAATGATAAAGATGAAACTAAAGAAGGAACATGGAAAGTAGCTGGTAAATATATCAAATTATCTATCGATGGTGCATCTAGTGCAAAAGCAGAATTGCCTGAAGAAGGTGCTAAAGAAGTGAAAAAACTTGATTTTAAGTTTGATACAGCTAAAACATTACAAAGTAAGTTTCGTATAATTGATGGAACATTTGAAAAGCAAAAATAGCTAAATAGTCTTAAAAAAAGGTGGTTCAAATTATTGAACTACCTTTTTTATTTTAAGGAGAGATATATCATAATGTTTAAAGAAGTTATTTAGTTTGCTTGTGCGATTAACTTATATGCATAGGATTTTTGAAACTCTTCTGGTCGATTGTGTCCGAGAGCACGCGATACAATTAAACAAGCCTTTCGATCAAGGACAACACCTTTTAATTCGCCTCGTAGATAAATTTTTTCTTTTTTATCTTTGATATCTTTGGGATCTCGCGCGACAAGAAGATAAAGACGTTTTGCGTATTCTGCGCGATATTTATGAGGTTTTAAAGCAGATGGAACTTGAAATACACGCTTTTTACCAGCTAGTTTAAATTCTTCAACAAGCCTTTTTAATTCTTCTTCGTCTCGTGTAATAATCGGAACCCAACGATCTCGTGCTCCTTTTGTTTTATGTTTTTTACCGTTTATTTTAAGATAATATTGGCCATCTTCACGTTGGTATAGAGAATCACCTGTAATAGCCATTAATTCATTTTTTCGTAGCCCAGTGGCAGATACGATTGAAAACCAGCGATTATTCGTTTCTTCAGACATTCGGTCGTCATTAGATTTTAAACGATTATTCTTTTTGTTGGCTCGATATCGAATATCCGTTGCAATAAAAGCAGTAGAAGACACCCCCAAGACTTTGGCTAATGCTGCTTTATAGGTTGACTGTGTTGGAGCAGAAAGTCCTGATGTCTTACAATGTTCTAAGTATTGATTTACTAAGTCAATCCATCCCTCAGTATCGTTAGATTTATCAAGAGCTTCTAAATCTTCGGCAGTAGTTATTGAGGCAACAAAGGAAGCGAATCTGCTCCAGGAACCAGCGTAGTTATGAAGAGTTCGATCGGTATGGGTTAAATGAATGTCCTCTCCCGTTTTTTTGGATTCATTTCGCTTGCTACCCTTTCCTTTTTTAAAGCGCGTGACTAGATTAGTCAATCCTTTTGATTGGACGAATTGTTTCCGACCCTCAAAAGTCGTTAGAGAATCCATCTGTTGTTTCTTGGCTTTCTCTTTAGCTTCTCGTCGTTCAGCACGACTACGTCTCTTCTTTGCCATAGTTCTTTCCTTTCTATTGTAGATTGTGTACTGTTAAAGAAGATCTTAAGAAAATTCTTAAGGTCTTTTTAATTCAAGTTGAAGTAGTGCAGTGACTTAAGCTTATATTCACTGATGTAGTATCTTCCCTTTGCTTAGGGCGCTTCTTAATTGATGGCTAAGAAGATAACCAAGTCATTTTACAACATGACAAGTTGACTCAATTCAAATAAGATGTAGAGTTCCACCTTGCAGATAAAAATCTGTTGTTTTTTCTTGTTAGTCTTTTTCAGGTTTAAATGCTCTGAATTTAGCGACTGAGCTAAGCTAGTTTTTGTATTTGATTTTTAGACTTTTGTTATTTACTTTAGTTTTTATACTTTGATTTTTTACTTTGTTATGCTCAAAAAATTTTTTTAAACTGCTGTTGACATTACTTTTATTATCTATACATTTATTTTTTATTGGTAAATGAAATACAAAAATTGGTTCCTGTTATTTACTTTCGTTTTTTACTTTTATTCTTTACTTTGTTACGATCAAAAAATTTTTTTAAAAATGCCATTGACATTTCTTTTATTATCTATACATTTATTTTTTATTAGTAAATGAAATACAAAACTGGTTCTTTCCTAACCCAGCTTAAACCTACTGTTTCCACGATAGCTACCTCCTTTCAAACATAAAAAAACGTAGCTATATTAGTTACGTCTCTACTCAATCAATTATTTCTACATTATAAGTATGCCATAAATTTTAAAATAAAAAAATCAGGATAAGATTTTTTTACGTTATTCACTTTTACCTAGTACTGTGTGTTTAGCGTGACTTACCCATACGTTCCTGTCAACGCTAAACACACAGAAAAAATCAGAATCGCAAAAAAAAAAGAAAGATGAGAGAAAGAGGAAAAACTACAAAAAAATTGAGAAGTAAACAATACCTTTATCAGTTTTTTAAATATTTTATTTTTTTATTTTGAAATTTATGGCAGACTATATATAGAGAGAAAAAAAGGAGGTTACATATGTATGAGCATATGTTTTTTTTTTATTACAGGCCTAGTATATGAACTTGGCCCCCCAGACATTGGCATCATTTAATTTATTTTTAAACTTAATAAACAATAAAAGGAGAAAAAATATGAAGGTTTATAAAGAGTATTTATCTAAAAAAATTTTAGAGACTGTAAATATCGAAATTGAAACAGGTGCGGATTTTGATGTTACTGTTAATTTTTGCCGTGATGAATATAATTTTTATCTAACTTTATCTCGTGAAGGAGAAGAACTGGAGTTTGATTTCATTGATGATAGGTTGAATTTGATTATTTATCACTGTTGCCATGATAAACTGTATTATAGTATTACAGAAATGGATGAGATTTTAAATTTCAAATATGCAATTGATATGTTAGTTGAGTTGTTCGTGGCTAATAAATGGTATACGTTTGTACTAGATTTAACTACTCATGATCTCTGGGAATTGGTTGAACAGTACAAAACAGGTGACTTAAGATATTATTATTAAAATTGAAACATCTAGTTATTGAAAAAAAGATAACTAGACGTTACAATAAAACATGTGAATTAGTTTTTTAAAATATCTGATAGTAAGAGATAGTTCAAAAGGGATTATGAAATGAAAACTCCAAACCTATATAATGAATTGATTAATGAGAAAAAAATTACAAATGAAATTATTGCAGAATGTATATATTCTGTGAATAAACGAGCTAAAAATTATCGTGATAAAATTAAAGAATACAAAAATGGAAGGTTCCATCAGCATTTGGAGAGTAATATTGAAAAAACGGAAGAGGAAATGGGTAAATACTATCAACTAAAAGAAGAATTTTTGAAAGTATTTACCCCGATTCTGATCCACAAACAATTCATTGGTGAAGAGAAAAAAGAGTATATAGTTATGAAAAAAACTATGAGAAATTGTTGAAAGAAAAAACTAATGATATTTTTTGGAAAAATAGTTACTATGATTACGATAAAGATATGGAGATCGAGTTTTTTGATTATCATCTAGGAACAAAAAAATATCTATATTTCTTATATTACGAAATTGGGGAATATAGTTTTCATTCACCCGTTTCTGAGAAAATTGCTGAAAGTAATACAGAATTAGAAATTCAGGAAATCGACGAAAATTTTAAAACTCATGGATCTAAGATTGAGGGATTGCTGTCAATGCAATTTGTAAAAAAAGTCTTGGAATTACTGCAAAGCGAAGATTATACAATTGTTGACCAAGAGTAAGATAAAAAATTGTTAATAATGGACAAAACAATAACAATTTAATGGGTGTAAACTTTTTGGAAGAATCTAGCTCAATTTGTGTATTTTTAGGGTAAAATTTACACCATTACTTTTTAAGATTACGATATGCAATCTTTCCGACAGCCATTGGAATCACATTTCTATTTATGAAATCTATCATTACGAAAGACTTCATGGAATCATATAAATATGGAGCGAAATAAGGGAAAGGAATTGCACATTGTGACTATCTAGACCAGGAAACATCTAGGGATTCTTCTCAATTAAAAAGGATTTTAGAACTCGATTTTTCTATAGAAAATGTAAGAATTGGAGCTTTACAGGTTCAAGTAGTCTTCTATCACAAGAGAGTTTAGGAAAAAATTAGAGTCAGCTCAAACAGTCATTAAAAGAGGAGCCCATTCTCATTTGGAGAGGGCTCCTCTTTTCTGTTAAAAAGTAGCAATCAAACAGGTAATGAAGCGGTATACATGTATATGATTATCAAAATATTTTAATAAAAGTATAATTTAAAGGGATAGTGTATTTACAAGGGTTATAGGGGTCTGATATAATGATAGTATGGGAGCGATTACATGAAAATTTTAAGGTTTAGTTTATCATTAATTGCAATGGTTGCAATTTTATTTTTAGGTCTAAAGATCTTGGATGGATTCGAACAGAAAACTGTAGAGAAGCATTCTCAAAATGCAATAGAGACGAGGTTTCATCAGAATCCAGATGTCTTTGCTTGGTTAACAGTCGAAGGGACTCGAATTGACTATCCAGTAGCTCAACATTCAAGGGATGATACCTATTACCTATCTCACGATATAGATGGTGAAGAGACCTATTATGGAGCCATATTCACAGAGCTGGTTAACAAAAAAACATTTGAAGATCCTGTCACTGTTATCTATGGTCATGCTATGCTAGATGATTCTATGTTCGGGTCTTTAGATTATTTTGCGAAACCAGCTTTTTTTAACGAGCATGAGAGCATCAAAATTGACACGTTGACTCAACATTTTGAATATGAGGTGCTGGCAGCCCATTCTTATACAGATGATCATCTTTTTCATACATTTAAATTAGGAAGTCGAGAAGGTCTCCGATATTATTTAGATACATTACAGATAAGAACGTCAGACTATGGGGGATTCTTTCGCCAGATAGTTACTGACCCTCAAAAAGATCGATTTTTAATCTTGTCAACCTGTGATGTTGCTGGAAATGATCAACGATTTGTGGTTACTGCTCGTTTAAAAAGTGTCAAAGAAAGGACAAGTAAATAATGAAAATATTAAGACTCTCAAGGTTTTGGAGACTAGCTACTGGCTTACTGTTTTTAGGAGTGGGGCAACGCCTTCTATTTACAGGTGCGATTTCCCCTGTGGTAGTTGAGGAAGGTTTATCACTCATTCTGACCTTACTCAGCCTACTATTTTTAATGATAGGAACAGTTCTTATTTTTCCAATAGCGATCTGGTTTTATAAGCAGTATCGATCAGATAAACGTTTAAATCACACTATTCTGATTTACTTGTTTAGTGCGATTTTATGTGGCATCCTCATCGGAGGCTTGGGTCAAATTTTATACGATAATACGAGTTTGGAGTATGATCATGTCAAGATTGCTATCTGGGCTTTTACTAGCATTATACAAACTTTTCTTAAAGTAATCTTATCCTATAGTCTGGTTAGTATTTACAAAGCTTTACCAATTAAAAGTAGGGTAGATCAATTGCGACTACCTGTTCTGGTATCCATGCTTCTTGTTGCCTTTTGTTTAGCTATCGCTGTTTGGTTCCCAATACTAGGTTCTTTCGTTTTATCTATCGGCGATGCTCTTATTTTAATTTTTACACTTTATTATTTTATTTATCTTACAAAGGAGAATGATGATGAAAAGACTTCGTAAGACCATACAGTGGTTATTATTGCTGAGTTTATTTATTTCTAATACCCCGCTTATTTATGCAGAAGAAATAAGCCATGCAATCAAACAAGGTCAGGCGGAGGCCGCTTATAAAAAAGCTGTTACAGAGGCGAGTAGCCAGACTGTAGGTTCTGAGAATGCGAATACGGAACATTCGACGAGTGCTGACGCCTCAAAACCAGCAAAAGATGGTGGAGATGCCCTACAACAACCAAAGGTGGTCAACGAAGAGAGTAAGGCAGAGGCAGAACTAAAGAAACAATATGGAGAACCAGTAGCGGTTAGTGGGCAAGAACAACTGTTTCGGGTGGATGAAACTCACTTTGTGACGCATATTGGAAGTGATATTAAAACCTATATTGATCAAGAAGGGGTAGAAGTTCCTGTTGACTTATCTCTCTATTCTTATCATGCCAATGGGAAACACTATTATCTACCTAAAGAATCTCCAGTAGGCGTAGTTCTTCCGAGCGAAGTCAAAGAAGAAACCCCTATTGATATTACACATAAGGATGACAAAATTTCCCTGTATCCGCTTGATAAAACGTATGATCAGGCAACTGTCGAAAAGAATGCCATCTTATACAATAACGTTGATGGCAAAACAGATGTGCAATATACGGTACAATCTAATGGGGTCAAAGAAGAGATTATCTTAGCAGAGTGGGGTGGGAAGAACTCTTTTACTTATGGTTTAGATGCATCTAAGTATGATGTTTCTTTGAAAGACAATCAAATCCTTGTTCGTGAAAAGGGCAAAACGAAGCTCCTCTTTGTACTAACTGCCCCAATGATGGTGGATAGTGCCGGTGCTACTAGTAATGTCATAACCCTTGGCTTGAAAAAAGGGAGTGGGCGACATGAAGTTACCATCACAGCTAGTAAAGAGTGGCTGTCTGCTTCAGACCGTAAGTATCCTGTTCGGATTGACCCGACTGTAACGGTTCCAAGAGAAAAAATCCTTGATGTTGTGACTTCATCTGTACATGGGCAGTACCAAGGTTATGCCTATGGATATGTTGGGTATATGACAGCTGAGATGATGGGGATGGCTGGTATTCCAGGTGTTCGTGATATCGGTCGCGCAAGGATGTACTTTAAGATTAACTACGATTTTCAAAAGAGTATCCCTAAGGAAGCGCGTATCGATAGTGCAAGTCTAAATATTTATGAATACACTGCTCCAGATTCTCAATCAACCCAGTTTGCGGCTTATCGCTTGAAGCAAGATTTTGATATTAATAACCTCACATGGGATACTTCTGTGGGTCTTGATATGGAAATCGCAGGAAAGAATGCGACCAGTGGTAAGAAGATTGGGATGCATAACTTTGATATCCGTGAGACTGTAAATGCATGGGTTCAAGGTTTGGAGCCAAACTACGGTTTAGTTGTAGCTGCAACCGACGAAGGTTCAGATGGTGGTGCCTTCTATACAACTGAAGCTACTGCAGATAATGCAGGACAGATTGGGTTTACCCCAGACAAGGCTCCGAGTTTGACGATTAATTGGTCTGTTCCAGATCCGGTTGATGTCAATTATCCAATCGGGAACACTACCATCATTCTTCGGACTATGGTGAAAACAGATAAGAAAGGAAAGCTGCAATTTTAGGGAGTCTTTGCGGATGGTCTAACAACACCGGGTGCTCAGGTTGATTATAACCTTAGTGACACTGCGAAAGACTACAAGGGTCAAAGTTCTGCAAGTTTTTCTTACAAATACCCTGATAGTAGTTCCTTTGATGCAGCCTTTGAAAAAGGAACAACTAAATATAAAGACAAGCTCTCAAACTGGCAGACTCAGGTGCCTTTCACAGAACCTGAACTAAACAAGGTTTATACGATTGACGCAGAGAGTAAAAAGGATGGTCAGACCAGTGGTAAAAAATCAAGTGATACTTTCTTGATTTACAAAGTTACTCAGTTTGATACCCTTCCAAAGATTGCGGCTTACTATGGAGTACCACTGAATCAACTTGCTTACGATAATCGTATCCAAGATATGATGGTTGTACAAAATAATACTCTTTTTATTCGCAATCCAAGAAAGAATGCTGATAAACCTTATAATCCACCAGCATTAACATCTAATACCAAGTCAGAAATAGACAGGCTTTTAATGGGTCGAGGTCTTCACTGTGAGTTTGGATTTGAACCTATCAATCTAAACACGGGGAATTTCTACCTAGATCGAACAGATGTTTCTATCACAGATGTTGACGGGAAGTTTGAAATTACTCGCGCCTATAACTCCAAAGCAGCAGGCATCAATAGCCTCTTTGGTCGTGGTTGGTCATTTGCCTTTAATGAACAGTTATCGAGCGATGAAGACCAAAATCTTTACTATACTCGTACAGACGGCTCTATTCTTAAGTTTACGAAGGATGGTGATAACTATCATGCTCCAAGCGGTTATGACCTCACTCTCGAAGTAAAAACAGTTGAAACGAAGAAGGGTGACTTTGGCGGAGACGAAAAAGAGGACTATGATGTTAAGGAATACCGAGTTGTTGATCACAATCATCAAGAGAAAATCTTTAACTATCACGGCCTCTTAACGAGTCAGACGGATGAAAAAGGTAACAAAACAAGCTTTGATTATAATGAAAATTACCAGCTAACCAAGATTACATCGCCTACAGGCTTGATTTATAGTATCACCTATAACTCAGAGGGCTATATAGGTGCGATTCAAATCCCAAATGGCTCGACTTTGACCTATGAATACGACACGAATGGTCATTTAATTACCTATACGGATGCGACGGGAGTTCCTACTCGTTATGAATATGACGACAAGGGACGTATGACAGCCTGGTACGATGGAAATGGCACCAAGGTTATCCAAAACGAGTACGATGAGGAAAATCGTGTTACCAAGCAAACAGATGGTGCAGGTGCTGTTTCAACTCTCTCTTATAGTGAAGGTCAGACAATCACTACCGATGGAAATGGCAATCAAACCGTATATACTTACGATGAGCAATATCGTACAACGGGCATTCGCTATGCCGATGGAACTAGTGTCTCAAAAACGTATGATGACAACAACCGTCTGTCAAGTGTGACGAATGAAGCAGGTCAAACGACTCGCTACACTTATGACAGCAATGGTAATACCTTGACAGAAACGCGTTTTGACGGTGCAGTAAAAACTTCTAGCTATGATGAGAAGAACCATCTTCTGTCTCTCACGGATTTTAGTGGTGCATCGACAGCCCATAGTTATGATGCCAATGGCAATCTAATCCAGACGACATTACCAGACGGCTCTAAGATTACTTATACTGTGGATCAGCAAGGGCGCATCTTATCTACGACAGATGCGGCTGGTCATACAACCTCCTTTGCCTATCAAGGTGCGAATCTGGTAAGTCTTACCAATCCCTTGGGAGGCGTATCAACCTTTACCTACAATGCACACAATCAAGTCACCAGCATTACGAATCCTCTCGGTGGGGCAAAAACCTTTACCTATGATGCAGAAGGTCGCAAGCTGAGCGAAAAAGATGCTGATGGTATTGGGACGAGTCATACTTTTGACAAGGCAGGTCAAGTGACAGCTGTGACAGAAGGAAATGGTAACACGACTACCTTCACCTATGATGGTTTCGGCCGAAAAGTCGGTGCTTCGAATGGAGAAGGTGGAACCTATAGATACACTTATGATGGTGTTGGAAACCAGCTTTCTGTGACTGATGCAGAAGGACACACTACTAGCTATACCTATGATAGCAAAGGTCGTTTCCTAACAGAAACCAATGCTTCAGGTCAAACGACTACCGTTACTCGTGATACACTGGGTCGAATTGTCACTCGAACCAATGAATCAGGCAATAGCAGTAGCTTGACTTATGATGATAGAAACAATGCCGTTAAAACCATCACAGATGCTATGGGGCAAGTTACTCAAAACACTTATGACGCTGCAGGCAAGTTAACGTCAGTCTCTTACCCAATCGGCACAAAGGCAGAGACTACTTATGATATCATGGGTCGTGTGCTCTCTTACACCGATGAAGCAGGTCAGACAGTGACCTACACTTATGACAGTGTTGGAAATAAACTTAGTGAAACCAAAGGGAAAAAGACTACCAGTTATACCTATGATGCAGCGGGGAATGTGACTGGTATTACCTACCCAGATGGTAGCAGTGTTTCATATGTGTTGGATGCGATGGGGAATATCCTGTCCATGACAGATGCCCTTGGAAAAGAAACGACTTATGAATACAGCAAGGCAGGGCGCCTGATTGCAACGACCAATGCCTTGGGTCACCGCACCAGCATGACCTATGATGCAAATGGCAATCAAAATAGCCTAACAGATGTTGCAGGCTATACTGCTAGCACGACTTATACAGGTCAAAATCAAGTTTCCAGTATTACAGATGGTTTAGGCAATAAAACTACGATGGCCTACAACCAGATGGAACAGTTGACAGAGTTGACAGATGCCTTGGGTGGCAAGACTCAGTACACCTATAATGAACTGGGCTATCCGATTCAGGTCACCGATGCCAATGGCAATGTCACTAAGATGACCTATACCACAACGGCTCAATTGGAAGAAGTGACTCTTCCAGACGGAACCACCGTAAAGCAAGAATACGATGCCCTTGATCGTCTCATCAAGCAGACGCATTCTAGTGGCTTGGTGACGGAGTATAGCTACGATGCCGCCAACCGTGTAGTGAACAAAAAAGATAATCAGGATCTCAATGAGACCTACACCTACGATAAGGCAGGAAATCGCCTCACTTTAACAAACAGCTTGGGTGAGGTTACCCAATACAGCTATAATAGTGACAATCAACTGACTAAGGTGGTCTACGCAGATAAGACCAGTGAAACCTTCACCTATGATGTCATGGGCAATGTCGCAAGTTCAACTGACCAAGAAGGAAAGACCAAGACCTATCATTATGATCAAAATGGCAATCTGCTCAAGACTGTCGATCATCTGAAACGTGAAACCAAGTATAGCTACGATGCTCTTAACAGAGTGGTGACAGAGTCGGATGCCGATGGCAATACCTCTACTTATGAATATGATGTCCTTGGCAACCTATCTAAAATGACCGATGCCAATGGTCATTCAAGTAGCTATGGTTATGATGCCAATAAGAAATTGGTACTCTATACGGATCCAAACGGTCATGCGACAGCCTTTAAGTACGACCCATTAGGACGAATCATTGAAACAGTAGCTCCGACAGGAAGCAAGCAAAGTTTCAGCTATGATGCTTTGGGAAATCGCTTGAGTGAAACCAGTGGCGAAGGTCATACAACGACCTACAGCTATGACAGTATGAACCGTGTCAGCAGTAAGAAACGCCCAACAGGTGGAGTGACTCAGTACGCCTATGATGCTACAGGTAGCTTGGCAAAAGAGACCGATGCCAACGGTCATAGTACCAACTATGTCAATGACCTTTATGGTCGTGTGACCAAACGCACTCTGCCAAATGAGGCAGCTTACACCTACGCCTATGATGCCTTGGGCCGTCTCACCAAGCAAACAGGTCCACAGGGGCTATCAAAAACCTATAGCTATGATGTATCTGGAAACTTGGTGCAAGAGACAGACCAATCCGACCGAAGCAATCACTATAGCTATGACAAGGTTGGCCGCCTCCTAACGGCTAAGAACGCTCTTGGCCTTGAAACCAAGTATAGCTACGATGAAGCGGGAAATCTAGCCAAACTGACCAAGCCATCCGGTGCTACAACCACCTTTGACTATACGACCCTCGATCAACTCAAAACAATCAAAACGCCAACTGGTCGAACAGTGGAATCAAGCTATGACCCCGTCGGTCAGGTAACCAAACGAACCATCAATGGTAAGCGCGAAACGACCTATACCTATGACCCGAATGGCAATCTCCTTGAGGAGACGAATCCTCTCGGTCAGGTAACCAAACGAACCTATGATAGCCTCAATCGCCTCACCTCAGAAAGCGATGCGGCAGGCCAGTGGACTAAGTATCGCTATGACCACGATAACCATCTCACGAAGATCACAGATGAGACTGGTAGCGTCGCAAGCATGACCTATGATGCCAATGGCAACCTGACTAGTGTCACATCTGGCAGCAAGCGTGTCAAGACCTACACCTACGACTTAAAGGATCAGTTACTTACAGCGACACAAGGAAGTGGAGAGAAGGCTTCTACCTCTAGCTATACCTACGACAGTGTGGGCAATGTCACTTCGGTCACGAATGGCAATGGCAAGGTCACAAGCTACAGCTATGATCAGCTTTCCAATCTAGTGGAGCGCTTGACCAGCCTCGGAGACAAGGAAACCTATACCTACAATGTCAATAACCAGCTCGAAAAAGTAACCAAGTCCGATGGGAAAACCATCAGCTACGACTACAACAAGCTGGATCAACTACTCAAGGTGGAGTACTCTGAAAAGCAAGAGGGGCAAGTCCTCTACACCTATGATGCGGATGGCCGTCGGGTGTCTATGAGTGACCTGACAGGAACTAGTCAGTACGCTACCAACGAAGAAGGCGAGATCACGGGTGTTCGTCAGGGAGATGGTAGCCTGATCCAGTACGAGTATGATGCCTATGGTAATATCTCGAAGATGATTTACCCAGATGGTAGCACAGTTTCCTACACTTACGATGAACTGGACCGCCTGACCTCTGTGACAGATGTCAAGGGACAAAAGACCACCTATAGCTACAACCCAGCAGGAGATCTGACGGAGGTTGTTCGGGGAGATGGAACCAAGAGCTTCTTGACCTATGACAAGGCTCACCGCCTCACCGAACTTCGTCACATGGACAAGCAGGACAAACTCATCTCCAGCTACGGTTATGAGTATGATGATGGAGGCTATATCGCCAAAGAAACCATCAAGCAAGATGGCGAAACCCTAGTCCATACCTACACTTACGATACTCTGGGTCAAGTGGAAAACATGACCGTATCGGATGGAGCTGGTAAGGAACTCTCTAAACTCTCCTATACCTACGACCTAGCGGGCAATAAACTGACCAGCACCGAGACAGTCGATGGTAAGGAGAACCAGACACGCTTTACCTATGATGACCATAATCGCTTGACCAAACTAGAAGGTCCAGATGGTACCATCACCTATACCTACGACAAGAATGGCAATCGCATCGCTTCTG
>ERZ772764.710-NODE-710-length-22171-cov-5.979246_pt1 | contig 22171 bp, 19 predicted proteins | sample MGYA00512163_ERZ772764 | MGnify/ENA primary metagenome ERZ772764 (study PRJEB29015, sample SAMEA2737903) | human oral metagenome | biome: human oral; feature: human-associated habitat; material: dental | place: China | collected 2094 ... | reverse complement strand
TGATGGGTAGTGCACTGGAGGGCCTACGTCTGCACGCGCGAAAAAGTTCGCCCTGTGGCGCAGTATCATCGTGAAAACGCGAAAAAGTTCGCCCTGTGCGCTCGAATTGGCCCAAATTCGGTGTTTTTATGCATGCTGGGCGAGTTTTTTCGCGGAAGAGTCGCCGGAGGGGTCGTGCTGGGCGAGTTTTTTCGCGGAAGAGTCGCCGGAGGGATCGTGCTGGGCGAGTATTTTCGCGCCAAGCGCCCTGCGCCGGTCTTGGAGGCGGCGCGGCGTACTTCAGGTTGGTGGCGGTGGGGGTTTTGCGCCATGCGAAGCCCTTTTGCGGCGTGTCGTACCTTTGCATGGCGCAATTCCCCCCGTTTACTGGCGGCACGGCCGCGACTTGAGGGGCGTGGCCACCAAACTGCAGACCCATTGGGCGAAATCGTCGAAAATGGGCTGCTAGTGGCGAGGTGGTCTGCGTTTTGGGCGCAACGGTGTCTGTCGTGGTGCGTTGTTCGCACTCGGCCCCGCTATTGCGAGCGCGAACCCGCTATTTCGCACGTAAACCCGCTATTGAGAGCATGGGCGGGGCTGCCCAGGCTCGCATTAGAGGGTTAACGTGCGCATGAGAGGGCCCACGTGCGAGTTACAGCCCGCACGCGCACCCCCTGACATTTGTCATGGCACCACCTGCATCAAAGGACACTTCCGGCCCCATTGATACGAGCGCAGACTGGGAGCCATGAACGCAGAAGCAACGCCCGCCCTTCAGGCGACGAACATCCACCAGTCTTTCGGCCACGTCGACGCGCTGCGCGGCGTCAGCCTGACCCTCATGCCCGGCGAGATCGTGGCGCTCCTCGGCGTCAACGGCGCAGGCAAGAGCACCTTCCTGGACATCGTCCTCGGCCTGGCCACCCCCACGCGGGGCGACATCAGCGTCTCCGGCATGAGCCCACGCGAGGCCGTGCGCCGCTCCCTCGTGAGCGCGATGCTCCAGACCGGATCGATGCCGCGCGACGGGAAGGTCCGCAACACGATCGACCTGGTCGCCGCCATGCACGCCAACCCGATCCCCACAGACGAGCTCCTCGAGCGCACGAACCTGACGAAGCTCGCCAAGCGCCCCCTCAACAAGCTATCCGGCGGCGAGCGCCAGCGCGTGCGCCTCGCACTCGCACTGGCCGGCAACCCGGACTTCCTGATCCTCGACGAGCCGACTGCAGGCATGGACGCGCTAGCCCGCCGCGCCTTCTGGGAGACGATGCGCGCCGAGGCCGCGGAGGGCCGCACGCTCCTCTTCGCCACGCACTACCTGACCGAGGCACGCAAGGACGCCGACCGCATCGTCATCATCGACGCCGGGAAGGTCCTCCTGGACGCTCCCACCGAGCAGGTGGTCGCCGACAACGAGGACCTCGAAGACGTCTTTGAGCGCATCACCTCCCACGCGGACGCCGAGTGAGCGAGACGAACGCCCACCCCAATGAGCCGGCCACGACCTCGTCCCAAGGCCGACGCCGAAGCCCCCGCCCCACGAACGCAGACACGACACACGAAGAAGGCATCATGACCACCCCTGCACCCGCGCGACCCACCGACCGACCGATCCCCTCCCCCTTCACCGGAGCGGGGAAGCTATGGCGCGCGACATTCCTGTCCCACATCCTTAACCCGTGGAACATGGCGTTTGCACTGCTCCTGCCCATGTTCATGTACGCGATGTTCGGCATGACGGATGTTGCGCGCGCGACCCAGACCGGGCGCGGGAACCTGGCGGCCGCGATGATCGCGATGATGACCACGTACGGCGTCATCCTGGTGGGCGGTTCCCTCGGCGCAACGCTGTCCGTCGAGCGCACGACCGGCATCTCGCGCATGTACGCGCTGACCCCCATCCAGCCGTGGGTAATCCTCCTCGTGCGTCTCACGGCTCTCGTTGCGCTGAGCGCGTTCATCACGCTTATCACCTTCAGCTTCGGCATGGCCACGGGCGCGCAAATGACCGCGGGCGCATGGGCGGCCAGCGCCGCGGTTGTCATCGCTCTGTCGGCCCTGGGCGCGCTCATCGGCCTGGCCTGCGGCTACACGATCAAGGGCGAGAACGCCTACAGCGCCTCCGCATTCGTCATGCTGATGGGTGCCTTCGTGTCCGGCATGTTCATCCCGCTGGACCAGCTGCCGCCCTTCGTCGCGCAGATCGCACCCTTCACGCCCCTGTATGGCGCCGTCCAGGCGATCTACGCGGTCGCCGGAACCGTGACGATGCCTGTCGCCGCGTGGCTCAACATCGCCGGGTGGGCGGTCGTCACGGCTGGCATCGCCTGGTGGGGCGCGTCCCACGACACGGGTCGCTAGGCTGTTGCCATGAAGGAGCGCTTGATCTCCCTGGCGTGGGCGGCCCCGTGGATGCTGTTCATGGGCTTCCCCCTGGCCTACGCCCTGGAGTTGACGGATACCACCCAGCGCGCGGGCATCATCGGGCTGTGCGCCCTCCTCGCAGCCGCTAACTCGGCGGCGTGGCTGACCAATCCCCTGCCCGCGCGCAACTCCTTCACGAGGCCGTTCATCCTCTCCCACGCCGCGCTGGCAGCGGCGACGGCCATCTACCTCGCCTACGCGACCGCCGTTGGTTTCCCCTACGCGTTCATGCTGACGTCGTATCTGCTGGTCGCGTGGATCTTTCAGGCGCCAAGCAGATACATTGTCGCGGGCGTCGTACCGATCGTTGCCATCGCGGGCGTGGCCGCCTACGCAGAGGGAGAGCCGCTGTGGATGATCTGGTACCTGGCCCTCCTCATCGGCTTCGTCGGTGTGGCCCGCTGGGGCATGGAGCGTTCGGCCCGTGAACGCCTGCGCCGTCAGGACGCGATTCAGCGCGCGAAGGCCGCCGAACGGGCGCGCCTGAGTACGGACCTGCACGATATCCTCGGGCACTCGCTGACGGGGATCACGATGGTGTCTGAGCTGGCGGGTCGTCTCCTGGAGGCGGGGCGCGTCGAGGAGGCGCGCGAGCAGCTGCGCGCGGTCACCGCGCAGTCGAACGAGGCCTTGGCTGACGTCCGCCGCATCGTGGCGGCCACGCGGGCCTTGTCCCCGGGAGAGGAGCTCGAGGAGGCGCGGTCGCTTTTGGAGGTCGCGCGCATCGACGCCGAGATCACGAATGAGGGCGAGCCGCCGTCGGGGCCTCGTTCGGCGGCCGCCGCCCACGTGATCCGCGAGGGCGTCACGAACGCGATCCTGCACGCACACCCCTCGTGGGTGCGGGTACGTCTTTGCCCTGATGGCGTGACGGTTACGAACGACGGATACTCGGCCGCCTACGCCGCGTCGAGCGCGGGATCGGGGTCGGGCCTGGCGGGCCTGTCCGAGCTGGTCGGCGACGAGGGCACGCTCACCTGGGGCGCGTCGGGCTCTACGTGGACGCTCGTGCTGGCCTTCGAGGCCACACCCGACGCTTACTCGTCCTGACTGTCCCGCTGCACTCCCCCTCGACGAGGCAGTGTCCCCTTCCCGGGTCTTGCGCGGTCCCCGGGAGGGGGAGTCGGCCTCGTCCTGAGGGGTGAGCACACCCGAGAGATGATCCTGCGGCCTGCGCTAGCCTAGTACCCCAAGCGCAGGCAGACAGGAGGGTGACGTGACGATTCGGGTACTCGTGGCCGACGATCAGGCGATGATTCGCGGGGCGTTGGCTGGGTTGCTGGACCTGGAGCGCGATATTGAGGTCGTCGCGCAGGCCGCGGACGGCGCGCAGGCACTCGATGAGCTGGCGCGCCTGGCATCAGCGGACGCCCCCGCCCACGCGAGTGCCCCCGTCGACGTCGCCATCATCGACGTCGAGATGCCCCGCATGGACGGCATCACGGCCACGCAGGCGATCCGGGAGCGTTTCCCGGGCGTGCGCGTGCTCATCGTGACGACGTTCGGGCGACCGGGCTATCTGCAGCGAGCCCTCGACGCGGGGGCGACGGGCTTCATGGTCAAGGACGCGCCGGTCGAGACCCTGGCCGACGGCGTGCGCACGGTGGCGGCGGGTGGCCGCGCGATTGATCAGAGCCTGGCTCTTGAGGCGCTGTCGGCTGGGTCCTCGCCGCTGACGGACCGCGAAGCCGACGTCTTGCGCGAGGTCGAGGGCGGCGGCACCATCGCGGACATCGCCCGTTCGCTGGGACTCAGCCAGGGGACGGTGCGCAACCACGTGTCCTCGTCGATGCTGAAGATGGACGCGCGCACCCGCGCCGAGGCCGCGTCCCTGGCGCGTGCGGCCGGCTGGCTGTAGGCAGGCCGCGCAGGTGGTATCAGAGTGATACCATGACGATATGGCTATGACACTCCGACTCGACGAGGAACACGCACGCAAGCTCGACGAGCTCGCCCAACGTTCCGGCACGTCCAAACACGATGCAGTGCTGCGCGCCATCGACGAGGAGTTCAACCGCATGACCCACCGCCAGCGCGTCACCGACGCACTCAACCAAACCGTTGAGCGCTGGGGGGACGCACTTGAGCGACTCGGCCAGTAACACCATGCCGTGCGAGTTTCTCTCGCTTGAGGACCTCCTGGACATCGTATCCGCACTGATAATTGGTCCTGTCCGGGATCTCGGACTCCTCAATGCGGCAGCTCTGCGCCCCCAAACAACGCTGATGGGCCAGGACGCCTACCCGTCCATCGCCGCCAAGGCCGCAGCCCTCCTCGAATCACTCACAAAAAAACACGCGCTGATCGACGGAAACAAGCGCCTTGCGTGGGCTGCTTGTTCTGTTTTCTTATCTCTCAACGCACTCAAGATCAACGAAACCGTTTCCAACGATGACGTGTATGAGCTTGTGATGGCGGTTGCGGCCTCTCACGCGACGCTTGAGCAAGTCTGCGCCACGCTCTCAGAATGGACGGCTATGCGCCCATGAAGCGCGAGTTGCGCGCCATGAAGGGCAGCAGGCGCACGCCCGCGTAGGCGCCCAGCGTATTCATGATGACGTCGTCGATGTCGACGACGCGGTAGGTGCAGGGCACGACGCCGAACAGGCCCGTGTCCTGGGTCAGCTCGATGAGGCAGGAGAGGACGCAGCCGATCGCCACCCACGCCAGCACGCGGCGGTGCGGGATCGAGCGCACCAGGCGAGCCCCGTCGGCGGGGGCACTGCGCATGCGCCGAATACACCACGTGGTCTCCGCGAGCGCGCCAAAGGGCACGAACAGGGCGATGTTGAGCAGGATCGACAGGCCATACAGGGTCCCGCGCAGGTTCTCACCGTCGCGGAACTGCTCGAAGACCGCCGCGAAGGACCCGAAGGGCGTGTAGTTGTCCCAGTGGATGATCGCCGCGCACGCGGCCACCGGGTCGGAGGGCAGCGGCAGCAGCGTGAAAATCAGCATGCCGGCGACGTAGAGGAACCAGGCGAGCGGAAGGGCGCGCGGGAGCCTCCACATCGACGAGGCAGGGGCCACGATCACGGGAATCTCCACCGTCATCGGGGTGTCGGGGTTCTCCTCGCGCGGCAGGAGGGCACCCGTGCGCTTCGAGCGCCGGTAGATGAGCGGGAGCGCCTGCACGACGGTCAGATGTGCGCGACCGCCCCGCCCGGACGCCCGAGCTTCCTCCAAGGAAGCGTCACCGACTGAGGAGGGACGACCAGAATCCCTGCGACGACCATGCAGCCACCACAGCGCACACGTGATCGCGCAGACCGCAGCGTAAAGTCCCAGGTCAAGCGCCCAGTTGATTGCCGTGTACATGTCACCCCTCCCTTTGAAGGGAACATTACCGGCGTTATCGGGCAATGTTCCGGACGTGCGCCCAGTTCCACACGAGACGGACACATTGTGAGAAAAACGGCTGGGAATCCTCTGGAATTTATTGGTCACAATTGCGCGCTACAACGACGAAGCACGCAGGGCACCCCTCTCCTCTCCTTACTCTGAACAGATTGACAGCTGCTCAGCCATCGCATCCTGCTCATCGCGGGTCACGCTCAGCCCGTAGGCGCTCTTGACGGCGATCTGCCGCTTCACGTAGTCGCAGCGGAAGGCCCTATTCGGTGGCAGCCACTGGTCCGCGGAGGACGCAGACTTGTCCTCGTTGGCCTGTCCGTCCACCGCGAGCAGGTTCTGCGGATCGTTAGCGAACTCCAGTCGGCGCTGCGCGTCCCACCGCCACGCGCCCGAACGCCACGCGTCCGCCAGCGCGACGACGTGGTCGATCTGCACGAGGGACGAGGTCTTCTCTCCCTTCTGGAACTCAATCGTGGCCCCCGTGTATGGCTCGGCGAGCGTGCCGGACAGGACCACGCAGTCGCGCGTGCCCGGTTTAAAAGTGGGGCGCGCCAAGTCGCGGGCAAGAATGTCGTTTCGAGTGTCGCAACCGTTGTGGTTCGTGTCCGCCCAGCTCTGCCCATAGGCGCTGCGGTCATAGGCGGGAGCATCGGGGTCATTCACCGACTCTCGAACCGTGAGCTCGCGGAGCTGACGGGCTGCGTCGCTATCCGGCAGGGAGGACAGCGCCTGCCCGCTGCGCAGCGGAGGCCACCCCAGGCGCGAGCGCAGGCCCAGCAGGTCCCACCCCACTCCGGGGGCGAACGCCCACACGAGGGCAGCGACGATCGCCAGCAGGACAATCCTGTCCCCCAGGCTCCTGCGTCGCCTGCGTGCCATGCGCCCGATCCCTTCTCTCACGCCCACACAATGAGGGCACCCCGACCAACCCGGGGTGCCCTCATGATGCACCCACCCGCCGGCATCTGCGTCCCGGCGGGCGGCGCCTGTGGATAACTAGGCCTTGGTGCGCACAGCCAACAGCTGACGCACGAAGTAAACGGCCACGATGATGAGCGTCAGCGCGCCCATGGAGACCAGCTGAGCCCGGCCCTCGTCGCTCATGAGCATGAGGACACCGATCCCACCCAAGCCAACGAGCACCAGCCACGGCAGCCACGGCCACCCGGGCATACGAATCACGAGAGAGCCCGAGCGCTCCAGCGACGGATGCAGGCGCATCAGCGAAATGATGATGAACGTCCACACGATCAGCAGAACCATGCCGATCGCGTTGATGAGCATCGTCAGAATCTCACCGGGCAGATACCAGTTGCCCAGGACCGCCAGCAGCGCCAGAACCACGACGAGGCCGACCGCGCGCTTCGGGGTCCGCCCCGCCTCGATGTCACCCTCCATCTCGGAGGCCAGGACGGCCTCGTCATCCTCGAGGGCAGCCTCGACGACCGAGTGCGCGCGAGCCTCGTTGGACGCAGCAGCACCCAGCAGCCAGCGCGGCCCCATATCACGCGCCGACAGCGAGTAGGCCATGCGCGAGGAGGCGTAGATATTCGCGGAAAACGCGGAGATCAGCGCCATGAAGATAATGACGTTCATGAGCGTGCCGACCGCGGGGACGCCAGCCATCTCGAGCACAGCGGCGAAGGCGTTCGTCTTCATGGCCTCGCCATCCCACGGCAGCAGCGCGATCAGTAGGACGACAGAGCCGACATAGAACACGAGGATGCGAGTGACGACCGAGCGGATCGCGCTGCTCATCGCAGCGCGAGGATCCTCGGCCTCGGCCGCTGCGATCGTCACGATCTCCAGGCCGCCGAAAGACGTGATGACGGCCAGGAGCGCGACCGCGATGCCCGACAGGCCATTGGGCATAAACCCGTTATGTCCCGAGACGTTCTGCCACACTCCCTCGTGGCCGGGCAGGGGGCCGACGATCGCCGTGCGTGCAACCAGGTACACGCCCACGCACAGGAAGGCGATAATCGCGACGATCTTCACCATCGACAGCCAGGCCTCGATCTCGCCATACTGACCGGCGGACAGCAGGTTAATGCCGCCAATAACGACGACAATAACGAGGGCCACCACCCACTGTGGGACCGCCGGGAACCAGCCAACAAAGAACGTCGCCGCGCCCGTCACCTCTAGGCCCGACACCATGATGAGCATGACCCAATACAGCCACCCGATCGTGAAGCCTGCCCAGCGGCCGATCCCGGCCTCGGCGTATGAAGAAAAAGAACCCGTCGTCGGCAGGGACGAGGCCAATTCCGCGAGGGCAAGCATGACCGAGACGACGATGAATGCGGCCACCGTATAGGACAGGATGACGGCGGGCCCGGCCTGGTGGATCGCGGAACCCGTGCCCAGGAAGAAGCCAGCACCAATCGCGAGGCCCAGGGCCATCATGGACAGGTGCCACGTCTTGAAACGCTTACGCCCCGAGGCGGGTGCCGACTCGGCGGGAGTAGAAGAAAGGGGTGTTGATTGGGGAGTCACACCGCCATACTAACGCCTGCCCCGACGCAAAGCCTTCAACTGAGAGTATGTGAGAGTGATGGTCCACTCGCGGGTCTGCGGAAGCCTCCAGCGACGCCAGTGCGCCATCCCCGTAAAGACGAGGCCCACGATGATCGAGGCACCCATGCCGAGGACCGGCTGGCCCATGTACCAGAACACAACCGTCACCAGCGAGCACGCAAACGCCGGGGTCGCGTAGAGGTTGTTGCCGCCGAAGACGCGCGGGACCAGGCCCGCCGAGATATCGCGGACCATGCCGCCACCGATCGCCGTCATGATGCCCAGCAGGATCGCCGGCATGATCGCGAACCCCGCGTCGAGGGTCTTGATCGCGCCCGTCGCGCTCCAACAGCCCAGCACCATGCCGTCGGCGATGACGAGGAGGACCGACCACGCGCCCGAATCCATGCGGAAAGCCATCGCCACGAGGGCGCCGACGATCGCGAACCACAGGTAGTAGGGGTCGGTGATGGCGACGGGCGCGCCGGTGCGCGTGGTCAGGAGCAGGTCGCGAATCATGCCGCCCGCGAGCGCCGTCATGATCGCGAGAATACAAAAGCCAACAGCATCGAAGTTGCGTTCTCGCGCGACCTTGCCGCCCAGGATGCCGTTGAGGAGCACGCCCATGAGGTCAATGGCTCGGAAGACCTCGGGCAGGGAGCTATTCAGCGCGTCGAGCAGGTGCATGGCGATCCGAAGGAGTCGATGAGTGTCGTTGTTCACCATGTTACAGGGTGCGCAGGCCTGTCAGCGAGCGCCGCGACCACGCTTCCTGACGCTGCCCACCGGGTGCGACAATGTCCCCATGACTGCACTCTTCGCCGGACTCACAACCCTGGATGTCCTGCACCGCCTCGACCACGTGCCGGACCCTCTCCTCAAGGTCACGTCGACGGACTTCACGATGGCCGCGGGCGGTCCCGCGACGAACGCCGCCGTCACGTACGCGGCCCTGAGCGCCGCCTCGCGCGCTCTTTCTGGTTCCGACGACGAGGCCGGGGCCACCTCTTACACTGCGGTTCCCTCCGGGGAGGCGCCGATGCTGTTGACAGCCCTCGGCGAGGGCCCAGTGTCAGCCTTCCTCGCCGCCGACCTAGCGGCCGCGGGCGTACGCGTACTGGACGCGACAGTGCTTGCCGATTCGTCTTCCGGCGCGGGCGAACACCCGGCCGGGCCCGGTCAGCGCAACACAGCCCCGGCCTCGTCCCCCGCGGGGCGAGAGCCCGCCGTGTCTTCGATCATCGAGCACCCGAGCGGCCGCATGGTGGCTTCCACGAACGCGCGGCTCGACGCGGATGCGGAGCGTGTTGCGGCCGAGCTACCCGAGCGCGTCGGCGCGGTCCTCGTCGACGGGCACAACCCGGCGCTCGCGCACGCGGCCCTCACCCTGGGCGCGCCCGAGGTCGACGGCGAGGACCCGTTCGCTGCTCTCGAGGCGCGCCCGCCGCACCCGCGCATTCTGGACGGCGGCTCGTGGAAGAATTGGCTCACTCCCCTGCTGGGCTTCGTCGACATTGCGGTCGTGTCGGAGGATTTCGCGCCGCCGCTGATGGCGCGCCCGGACGGGGCGCAGGTCGCGGAGTTCCTGCGGGGCTTCGGCATCACGCGCGCTGTGCGCACGCGCGGGGATCGCTCCGTGCAGTACTGGTGGGACGGCACCAGCGGCGAGGTTCCCGTTGATACTGTCCCGGAGGCGTCAACGCTGGGGGCGGGTGACGCCTTCCACGGGGCTTTCACGTGGGCGATCGAGCGAGGCGGGGACGCGGATCCGGAGCGCCTCATCCGCTTCGCGTCGGCCGTGGCCGCGGTGTCGGTGTCCTCCTTCGGCACGAGGCAGTGGCTGACATCCCCTGCCCTCACAGGTCTGGTGCGCGGCTGGTAGGTCGCGGGGGTGCTGGGCACCCCTGCAAGCTCACCCGGTACAAAACTCTCCCCGCTCGCAGCCCGACGGGCGATACCGGTACAAAACTCTCCCAGCACGCCCCAAAACGCCGATTTTGGGCCATTTTTCGTGCGCTGGGCGAACCTTTTCGCACATTCGCCCACCATCAGACCAAGCAGGGCGAAGAAAGTCACGCACCAACACCCCGCCTCACCCCATCAACACACACCTCCCCCAATTCCGCACGTAATTCGATTACATGAAATGTCAACAACACCTAGAAACGCTGCAATTCCAACGAACACAATTCAAATCCTGAAATAGTCGTGGGGGAATTACGTGCGAAATTCATCAACGGCGATCAGCACACACCTACCAGCGGTATACCAGGCAGCGGGACGGCGGCTAGCGGCTCACAGGCACCCAGCGGCTCGCCCACTTGGCGGCGACATCCGCCAGGGCGGGCAGGTGCGCCGAACCGGAGGCGGCGAGCGCGCGATCCACGGCCTCGTCGATGACGGGAACCCCATCAACCGGCGTGTATTCGCCTGCGATACCGTCGGGTAAGGCAGTCATCTCGACGAGGGAGCCGTCGGGCAGCAGATGGAAAACTTCGCGTGTGCGATCGAGCAGGCCGGTTTCTTCGTCGAAGGAGTCGTGCGTGATGAGCACCGGGGCACTCAGGCCACGCAGCGCGCTTTCGCCGGAGACCATGGACATGTCGGCGAGGGTGCGCTTCGAGATGGTGAACTGTTGGCGCACTGACGCGGAGTCGTCGGGAACGGTGGTGGCGCCGTGGTGCTCGAGGTCGGAGAGCTGCACGTCGGAGAACACGAGGTTCCAGTCGTAGGACAGGGGGCCGAGGACCGGGGAGACCAGCACGTATGTCTGCACGGCGGGCGGGCGGGAGCGCAGCGCGATGGTAGCACCGAACTCGTGGCCGATGCAGATTTGGCGCGCAAACCCCTGGTCGGCGAGCCATCCGGAGGCCGAGCGGAAGTCTTCGATGAGCGGATCGAAGGTGATGATCTCGTCTCCCGAAGCGCCGTGGCCGGAGTAGTCGAACGCGAGTGTCGCATATCCGGCGCGACGCAGTGCACGACCGAGTGAATCGAACATGCCCGATACGTGACGATCCGAAAAAAAGGTGTGAGAAAAGATCACCGCAGCATCGCGGCAGTCCACGGGACGCGTGAATGTCCCGGACAGGGACACGCCCCGGGGCGTCTCAATCGTTATCTGGCTCACGCATTAAACATAGCGCTTTCAAGCCCTCGGCGTGAAGGGGCGACCACACTGTGCGCAAATGTGACAAGACGACACACCGCGCGAGAAAGAGCAGAGAAAAAACCCCGCTCAGGTCGAGGATTATGCGCCGGGGGACGCGGCACCATTAAGATGGGGTGCATATGCGCCGGTGGGAAGCGTACCCACGAGGATGAGCGACCGCCCGCGCCAATGCGACGCCCACAACTTGCAGCGAGAGAAGGACATTCATGGGAACCAAGACCGGAATCCTCATCGGACTCGGCATCGGATACGTCCTGGGCGCGCGCGCGGGCCGCGAGCGCTACGAGCAGATCCGCGCGAATGCCTCGAAGCTGCGTCGTTTCCCGGTCGTTGCCCGTCCCTTGGACGCGGCGGGACAGAAGATGTCCGACCTCGTGCGTGCGGGCGGCGAGCAGGTGACCGATAAGGTTGCCGACGCCGTGAAGGAACGCCTCTTCGGCGCCCCCGCCACGCAGCCCGCCGCCGAGTCCGCCACGCCGACGAAGGTTGACGTGCATGCCACGTCATCCGCGACGCAGCGTTGAGCGCGATGAGTCACGAGGCCGTGAGCACAGACCAGCAGATCAACACCCAGGAACCCACGCGCGAGCAGATTAAGCGCTGGCGCAAGCACCTGGCGGAAGAGCGCATGGAGGCTCGCACCTACCGCGATCTTTCGGAGCGCCGGACGGGCGAGGAGCGCGCGGTCCTCTTGCAGCTTGAGGAGGCGGAGCGCCGCCACGAGGAGTATTGGCTGGCGCGCCTGGGTGAGCACGCCCTGCCCGCCCCGAAGCCGCCGTTGCGCACGCGCGCCGCGTCGCTCCTCGCGCACCTTTTTGGCACGATTTTCATTCTGGCGATGGCTCAGCGCGCGGAGCAGCGTTCCGCGCGCGACGTGGATGATGATGTGCCGGCGCACATGCAGGCCGACGAACAGATCCACGCCGAGGTCATCCGCTCCCTGGCGGCAAAGTCCCGCGAGACGCTGGCGGGCACGTTCCGCGCCGCGGTGTTCGGCGCGAACGACGGCCTCGTGTCGAACCTGGCCCTCGTGCTGGGTGTCGCGGCCTCGGGCATGGAACCCCACGCTGTTCTGCTGACGGGCGTGTCGGGCCTGCTCGCGGGCGCCCTGTCGATGGCGGTCGGCGAGTGGGTAAGTGTGCGCAGTCAGCGTGAGCTCCTCGATGCCTCGATCCCCGATCCGGACGCGCACCAGGCGGTGACGGACCTGGACGTGGACGCGAACGAGCTGGCCCTCGTGTTCCGCGCGCGCGGCGAGAGCGAGGAGGAGGCTGAGCGGCACGCGAAGCAGGTCTTTGCGCGCCTCGCCAAGCCGGCGACCGGCGAGTCCGGCGCGATCGCGGTGCGCGCTGCCCTGGGCGGCAGTGCCGAGTCGGACGGCGCGGGCGATCAGGTGGGCACGCCCGCGAAGGCTGCCCTGTCCTCGTTCTGTTTCTTTGCGACGGGCGCGTTCTTCCCGTTGATCCCCTACATTCTGGGCCTGACGGGCGTGACCGCGATCGCCGTTGCGGCCACGATCGTCGGCGTCGCCCTGCTGTTTACGGGCGGCGTGGTCGGCATTCTTTCGGGGCAGGCACCGACGCCTCGCGCGCTGCGTCAGCTCCTCGTGGGTTACGGCGCGGCGGGCGTGACCTACCTGCTGGGGTTGCTGTTCGGTACCTCGGTTTCCTGACGTGTCTGCCGGGACGAGGCCGGGGAGGGGGACGAGTCCGGCGCTGACCCGCGCTTCCCCTGGCCTCGGGCGAGGTGTGGGGCGCAGGCATGGATCCCGGCAGGTGCGGCCTGTGGCACACTGGGGGCATGACGACTTTTCTTTCTCGGGCGCGCGGCGCCCTGGTGGGCTTGGCTGTCGGCGACGCGGTGGGCACCACGAATGAGTTCAAGTGGGCGGGGACTTTCGAGCCGATCACGGACATGGTGGGTGGCGGCCCGTTCCTGCTGAAGCCGGGGCAGTGGACGGATGACACGTCGATGGCGCTGTGCATCGCGGATTCTCTGCTGGCGCAGGGCCGCTACGACTCGTTTGACGTGATGGACCGCTACCAGCGCTGGTACAAGGAGGGGTATCGTTCCTCGACGGGGACGTGCTTCGACATCGGCAATCAGGTCACGCGTTCCCTGTGGGATTTCCGCGAGCAGCAGCGTGTGCCCACGAGCGCGGAGCGCACGACCAGCGCGGGCAACGGCGCGATCATGCGCCTGGCACCCGTCGTCATTGTCGGATTCGAGTCGCGTGACCCGCGCGAGGTGGTTGCCACCGCGCGTCTGAGCGCGCGCGAGACGCACTTCTCGGTCGAGGCCGAGACCGCCACCGAGGTGTTCGCCGCCCTGCTGGTGGGTGCCCTGCTGGGGTGGTCGCCGGAGCAGCTCATGGACGTGTCGTGGGCGTCGACGGGTGCTGCGTTCGACGAGATGGCTGCTCGGGTGATCAGCCCGGATCCGCAGGTGCGCGCCTCGTGGGAGGCGGAGACGGGCGGCTACATCGTCAACGGCCTGCGCCTGGCGGTGCACGGCCTCCTGGATTTCCCGTCCTTCAAGGATGCGACCCTGGCGATCGCCAACATGGGCGGCGACACGGACACGAACGCTGCGATCTACGGCCAGCTGGGCGGCGCGTTCTACGGGGTCGAGGCCATCCCGGCCTCGTGGAAGGAGCGCGTGTACCTGGGCGAGGAGATCGACCAGCTGGCGCGAGACCTCGTGGATCTGCACCTCGAGCCGCCCGTGACCCGCTTCGACGAGGACCTGCGCGAGGCGCCCTCCGCCTGACCGGTGCCCTCTGACGCGCGACAGGCGGGCGGGTTCTGTGCGCGTGACGCATTCCCCCACCCGGTGGTCTCACGCCACCGGGTGCCGGACGGCACTTGCCTCTGGCCAGCGACTAGACTGGCGCTATCATGCCTGACTCTCGCCCTACACCTCCATCCGAGCCCAACGCGCGCGGCCCCCACGCCAACGCGGGTCGCCCCGCCAACGGGCGCGACGGCGCGCGGCGACGCCAGAACGGCCGGGGCCGGGAACGCCAGGACAGCCGAGGCCAGGCAGGCCGTGAGGGCAGGCGCCGCCCGCCCCGCGAGCACGCGCGCCCCTTCAAGCCCTTCACGCCGGAGCAGCTAGCCGAGCGCGCGGCGGCTATCCCCGTCATCTCCTTCCCGGATCTGCCGGTGAGCGAGCGCCGCGAGGAGATCGCGCGCGCCATCCGCGACCATCAGGTGGTCATCGTGTCGGGCGAGACGGGTTCGGGTAAGACGACGCAGCTGCCGAAGATCTGCATGCAGCTGGGCCGTGGCGTGGCCGGCATGATCGGGCACACTCAGCCACGCAGGCTCGCGGCGCGCTCGGTCGCGGACCGCATCGCCGACGAGCTGGGCCAGACCGTGGGCCGCGAGCGCGGCCAGGTGGTGGGCTACCAGGTGCGTTTCACGGACGAGGTCGGCCTCACGACCCTCGTCAAGCTCATGACGGACGGCATCTTGCTGGCGGAGATCCAGTCGGATCCGATGCTGCGCCGCTACGACACGCTCATCATTGACGAGGCCCACGAACGCAGCCTGAACATCGACTTCATCTTGGGCTACGTGGCGCGCCTGCTGCCCGCGCGCCCCGACCTGAAGGTCATCATCACGTCGGCGACGATCGATTCAGATCGTTTCGCGCGCCATTTCGGCACGTGGGAAGGCACGCCTGGCTCGGGCCGCCTCATCGAGCCCGCGCCGGTCATCGAGGTGTCGGGGCGCACGTACCCGGTGGAGATCCGCTACCGTCCGCTCGGCCCGACGACGCCCTCGTCGTACACATCCGAGGCCTCGCCCGCGCAGGCAGACGATCCCGTCGAGACCGTCGAGACCACCAAGGTCACCGAGTCCGGCCCCATGCAGCTGGTCCTGGAGGACCCGGACGACGAGCTGGCCACGCTGGGCTACGGCATGGGCGAGGACATCGACGTGGAGACGGCGATCTGCCACGCGGTGGACGAGCTGAGCGCGGAGGGCGACGGCGACATCCTGGTCTTCCTGCCCGGCGAGCGCGATATCCGCGACACGGAGGCGGCCCTCCTCGATCATTTGAAGGGCCGAGGCCGGCGCGCGGGAGACGACAAGGGCGCACGAAGCGGGGACATCGAAATCCTGCCGCTGTACGCGCGGCTGACGGCGGCCGAGCAGCATCGCGTGTTCGAGCCGCACCGCCTGCGCCGCGTGGTCCTGGCGACGAACGTCGCGGAGACGTCGCTGACGGTGCCGGGCATCCGCTACGTGATCGACCCGGGTTTGGCGCGCATTTCCCGCTATTCCAACAAGACGAAAGTGCAGCGCCTGCCGATCGAGCCGATCAGCCAGGCCAGCGCGAACCAACGCGCGGGCCGATGCGGCCGCGTCGCCGAAGGCGTGGCGATCCGCCTGTTCTCCCAGGCCGACTACAAGTCACGTCCGCGCTTCACGGAGCCCGAGATCCTGCGCACGTCGCTGGCCAGCGTCATTTTGCAGATGGCGTCCCTGGGCCTGGGCGCGGTCGAGGACTTCCCGTTCCTGGATGCCCCGGATCGGCGAGCGGTCCGCGACGGCGTGGCCCTCCTCGTGGAGATCGGCGCGCTCGCGCAGGACAGCGGGACCGAGGACGCAACCCCGGCCTCGTCCCAGTACCGGCTCACCGGCATCGGCCGGGACCTGGCGCGCCTGCCGATCGACCCGCGGCTGGGGCGCATGCTGCTGGAGGCCGAGCGCCTGGGCTGCGCCTCGGAGGTGCTCGTCATCGTGGCGGCGCTGTCGATCCAGGACGTGCGCGAGCGCCCGGCCGAGCACCAGGGCACGGCGGACGCGTCGCACGCGCGCCTGGCGGACCCGCATTCGGACTTCATCACCTACCTGAACCTGTGGCGCTACCTGGCGGTGCAGGCACGCGACCTGTCGGGTTCGGCGTTCCGGCGCTTGTGCCGCGCGGAGTTCTTCCACTACTTGCGCTGGCGCGAGTGGCGCGACGTCGTCGGCCAGCTGCGCAAGATGGCCCGGGCGCTGGGGATCGCCGCGGGGCCGGTGGGTGAGCCGTCGACGGGTGACGTCGTGGAGGCCGCCCAGTTCGGCGGCGCGCAGGACGCGGCTGTGCGCGCGGTCCTGACCTACGGGCAGGGGCCGGCTTCCGTGGACGCGGACCAGGTTCACCGCTCGCTGCTGGTCGGCCTGCTGTCCTACCTGGGCTCATGGGACGAGACGAAGCGCGACTACGAGGGCGCGCGCGGCACGCACTTCACGATCTGGCCGGGCTCGGGCGTGAGCGGCCACCCCGCGTGGGTGATGACCGCGGAGCTCGTGGAGACCTCGCGCTTGTTTGCGCGCACGGTGGCCCGCATCCGCCCGGAGTGGGTGGAGCCGACGGCGCGCGGCCTGCTCAAGCGCTCGTATTCGGAGCCGTTCTGGTCGCTCGCGAAGGGCGCGGCGATGGTCCGCGAGCGCGTGACCCTCTACGGGCTGACGCTGGCGGCGGACCGCGAGGTGCTGCTGGGGCGCTTGGGTGACCTCGTTATCGACGAGGCCGTGGCCGCCTCGCGCTCTCACGCTCCGCGGGCGGGGTCGCTGGAGGCGTTGGCGGCCGGCTTGGTGTCGGCGTCGAAGGATCCCCTGTCGTCGGGGTCGTTTGAGCCGCGTCATTTCGAGGAGCTGGCGGCCGCGCGCGAGGGGACGACGGCCCGCGTGCTGGCCCGCGAGATGTTCATTCGTAACGCCCTGGTGGATGGCCAGTGGAGGGAGAGGCACGGTTTCCAGCGCCGAAACGAGGCCCTGGTGGAGCAGGCCCGCGAGGTTGAGCGCCGTAACCGCACCCATGGCCTCGTGGCCGACGAGCAGGCGCGTTTCCGTTTCTTCGACGACCTGATCCCCGAGCACGTCACCAGCGCGGCGGCGTTCAACCGCTGGTGGAAGGACGAGCGCCGCTCTCACCCTGATCTACTCATTTACCCGGCGTCCCTGCTGATGCCGCGCGAAGCCACGTCGGGCGAGGGCTTCCCGGACCGGTGGCAGTGCGGCGACCTGTCGCTGGCGCTGAGCTACGAGTTCGCGCCGGGCAGCCCGCGCGACGGCGTATCCATGCGTATCCCGATCGAGGTGCTCGAGCGCGTGAGCGATAAGGGCACGGACTGGCTGGTGCCCGGCATGCGCGAGGACCTGCTGACCGAGGCGATCCGCGCCCTACCCAAGGGCGTGCGCCGCCTCCTGGCCCCCGCGCCGGACGTGGCCGCGTCGGTGGCCCGGTGGATCGAGCAGGCGGGCGACCAACCGGCCGAGGCCGTCGCTGAGTCGGCGGATGCGCGCGCGGACGAGGCCGGGACGGGTGCCGTGGCGGACGGCAGCGCGGGTTCCAACGCCAGCGCTGGGAAGCGCGGCGGCCAGAAGGCCGCCGAAGCCGACGAACCCGACCCCCTGAGCCTGGACGCCGCGATGGGCCGCCTGGCCGCGTGGGGCGCGACCTCGGGCCGAGTCTCGACGCGCAACTCACCCAAGAAGGCGCCCAAGAAAGCCGCGCAGAAGGAGGCCCCGCAGACGGAGGCCCCGGCCCCCACTCAGCAGGGCACGGACACGCCTGCCACCGAGGCGCCCAAGCCCCGCCCCCTCACCGAGGGCCCGGTCCTGGACGCCCTCGCCCACGCGGTGCGCGTCCTGCGCGGCGTGGACCTGAGCGAGGCGGACCTGGCGCACGCGCGCGCCCACCTGCCCGACCACCTGCGCATGACCTTCGTCGTCACGGACGCCTCGGGACGTGAGCTGGGCGCGGGCAAGGACCTGGCCTACCTGCAGCGATCCCTGGCCAGCGACGCGAACAAGGCGGTGCGCACGGCCGTGCGCGCGGCCCTCGAGGAGGCCGGCGAGAAACAGGCGCGCAGGAACAAGCGCGGGCGCGGGGCCACGGAGAAGGTCGCCGCGCGCGGTGGGGAGGATTCGTCCACCCGTACCTCCGGCTCGAACCAGGGCGCTCAGTCCGCACCCGGGAAGGGCGCGCACGCGCCGAAGGACGCCCAGGCCTCGGCCCCCGCGCCGAACCCGGCGTTCCACGCGGACGGCGTCACGCAGATGCCGACGCTTCCGCGCTCGATCACCCAAACCTCGGGCACTATGACGCTGCGGGCCTTCCCCGCGCTGGTCCCCCAGGGCACCGCTGCGGCCCCAGCTGTAGGCGTGCGCGTCATGGCCAGCGCCGCCGAGGCGGACCGCGAGCATCGCGCCGGCCTCGCCCGCCTGCTGCTCTCCCGCGTCGCCCTGGCGACGAACCGCGTGACCACGCGCTGGACGGGCCGCGAGGCCCTCATGCTGGCGGCCTCCCCCTACGCGGACACGGCGGCCCTGGTCGCAGACGCGCAGCTGGCCTCGGCCCTCGCCCTCGTGGACGAGCTGAGCACCCCCGCCGACGTGCGCGACCCCGAGGCCTTCGAGGCCCTCGCGACGGCCGCGCGCGACGCCCACGAGGACCGCGTCTACCAGATCCTCTCCCACGTGGTGCGCGCCCTGGAGGCCAGCGCCGAGGCCGACGACGCCGTGCGCTCCCACCCCCAGGCCTCGCTGGGGGAGACGACGTGCGACGTCGCGAGGCACGGCAAGACCCTCCTCTACGAGGGCTTCGTGTCGGCGACGCCCGCCTCCGCCCTGCCGCACCTGGGGCGCTACCTGCGCGCCGGGGCCGTGCGCATCGAGCGCGCCGCCTCCTCGCCGGGGGCGCTCGCTCGCGACCTGGAGGACATGGACCGCATCCACCAGGCCGAGGCCGACATCGCCGCCACGCGGCAGGCGCTGGAGCGTCGCCCCTACGACGCCCGACGCGACGCCGCCCTCACCCAGGCGCGGTGGATGGCCGAGGAGCTGCGCGTGTCCATGTTCGCCCAGACCCTGGGCACGCCGGGCAAGGTCTCCATGAAGCGCCTGCTCGGCGTGCTCGCGGGGGCGCGGTGAAGCGGGAGGATGCCTGCGCTCTCGCGCGCTCCTTGATGGACGCTGCGGGGCTGACCGACTGGCGTTTCCGCTTCGACCACGCCAAGCGCCGGGCGGGCGCGTGCACGCATACCTCGCGCACAATCAGCCTGTCCGGGCCTCTCACCGACCTGTACGACGCGGATACGATCCGGGGCGTCATCCTGCACGAGATCGCCCACGCCCTCGTCGGCCCCGCCCACGGGCACGACGTCGCGTGGAGGCGGGCCGCACGCGCCCTCGGCGCCCCGGATTGCGCGCACCTGCCCTCGTCTCTCCCCTCCCCGGACGCACCCTGGGTCGGCACGTGCCCGCGCTGCGGAGCCACACGACGCCTGTACCGGGCGCCGCGACGCGTCTCCTCGTGCGGGGTGTGCTCACGCGCCTTCAACCCGGCGCTGATCCTCACGTGGGAGCACCTCGGGCAGGCAGCCTCGCCCGGGCGCGCCTACGAGCGCGAGCTCGCCTCGATCCGCCGCCGCCGTTAGCGTTACCGGTCTCGACGGAGTGAGCGCGCGGCGTGCGTCTGCCCACGTCACAGTTTTGCAAGCCCTACGGGCGCGCACACACCCACCCGACGGCGATACCCTTGATCCAACACCCCCGAGAGAAGGAAGCCATGGGTACCACCGCCAGCCCCGACGCCACCACTGCTCCCGACCGCGAGGTCCTCACCTGGGAGGGTTTCGGCGACGCGTCCCGTGAGCTCACTCAGCAGATCGTCGGCTCCGGCTGGATCCCGGACCTGATCGTCGCCATCGCGCGCGGCGGCCTCATTCCCGCCGGCGCCATCGCCTACGCGATGGACGTCAAGGCCATCGGCACCATGAACGTCGAGTTCTACTCCGGCATCGGTGAAACCCTCGAGGAGCCCCAGCTGCTTCCCCCGCTCATGGACGTCTCTGCGATGGACGGCAAGCGCGTCCTCGTCGTCGACGACGTCGCCGACTCCGGCAAGACCCTCAAGATGGTCATGGACCTCATCGACGAGCACGGCCTTACTCTCGACGGCTCCGCCGCCGTGCGCGTCGAGGCCCGCAGCGCTGTCATCTACAAGAAGCCCGTGTCCATCATCGAGCCCGACTACGTGTGGGCGTACACCGACAAGTGGATCAACTTCCCCTGGTCGACGCTGCCCGTCATCAAGCCGTGACTTCTTTACGGGGTTGCTCGGGACGGCAGGCGGCCGCCTCCCCCGAGCGCGCCCAGGCCTCGTCGATCACTAGGCGCATCGTCGAGGCCGTGGCCGAGCGCGCACGCCTCGGTGACCCCGTGCGAGTGCTGGGCCTGACAGGTCCTCCCGGGACCGGCAAGACCACGATCGCCGCCGAGCTGGCTCGCGCCCTGCCCGAGGCCGGCATCCCCGTCGCGGGTCTGGCGCCCTTGGATGGCTTCCACATGTCCAACGCGGTGCTGGCCGCGCGCGGGATCGCCGATCACAAGGGCGCGCCCGATACCTTTGACGTGGGCGGATACGTCGCTCTCCTGGGGCGCGTGCGCCGCGCGGACGGCGTGGTCCTCGCCCCCGACTACCGGCGCGACCTGCACGAGCCCGTTGCCGCTTCCCTGCCCGTCGAGGTCGACGGTATCGTCATCACGGAGGGCAACTACCTGGGTCTCGAGCTGCCCGGTTGGGCGGACGTGCGCGGCCTCATCGACCTGCTTGTCTTCATCGACACTCCCTTCGAGGAGCTCGCGTCGCGGCTGATTGCCCGACACATGAGTTTTGGGCGCGGCCGCGCGGACGCCGCCCACTGGGTGCGCACGGTGGATGCGGCGAACATGGCTCTCGTCGAGCGCACGAAGGAGCGAGCGGACCTGGTCCTGTCGCTGTAGATAAGTAGCGCGCATTTTCAACCACTTCCAAGTAAGGTGAACCTATGTTCCTCTTGCTTGGCCTTCTTGGTGGCTTCATCACGGGCATCTCCCCGTGCATCCTTCCCGTCCTGCCCGCACTCTTCCTCGGCGCCGCCGGCACCCGCGCCTCGAACGACGCATCCCACTCCTCCGAGGACGGAAAGGCGGGCGTCGACCCGTCTCTCTTCCGCGTCGCCCCTGGCGTGAACCTCGGCGGCGAAGCACCGAAGAAGGCAGCTGCGAAGGCCGACGGCAGCGACTCGGTGACGCGTCGTCCCGTGCTCATCGTCCTGGGCCTCGTCACCTCGTTCATGCTGATCACGGTCGCGGGTTCGGCGCTGCTGAGCCTGCTGAACCTGCCGCAGGCGCTGATCCGCTGGACGGGCATTATCCTGCTGCTGGCCGTAGGTATCGGCATGATCGTCCCGAAGATTATGGAACTGCTGGAGCGCCCCTTCGCGCGCCTCGCACCGCGTACGACGGGCGACAGCGCGGGCTTCGGCCTCGGCCTCGTCCTGGGCGCGGCGTTCGTGCCGTGCGCGGGTCCGGTGCTGACCTCGATCATCGTGGCCTCGAACTCCGGGCAGATCACCTGGCACATCATCGGCCTGGCCATTTCCTTTGCGATTGGTGTGTCGATCCCGCTGATGATCGTCGCGATCGCTGGTTCGGGCGTCGCCGCCCGCTTCCTGACGACCCGCCAGCGCCCCCTGCGCATCGCCGCGGGCGTCGCCATGATCGCGCTCGCGCTGGGCATCGCGACGGACGCCCCGATGGCCCTGCAGCGCTTGATTCCCGACTACACGGCCGCGCTCGAGGTGGGCACTGAGGGCGCCTGCGAGGACGGCTCGTGCGAACCCGAGAAGGAAGTCGAGGCGAGCACCGACTTCGCGCAGTGCGCGCGTGACGGTG
>ERZ772764.708-NODE-708-length-22203-cov-7.357910_pt1 | contig 22203 bp, 24 predicted proteins | sample MGYA00512163_ERZ772764 | MGnify/ENA primary metagenome ERZ772764 (study PRJEB29015, sample SAMEA2737903) | human oral metagenome | biome: human oral; feature: human-associated habitat; material: dental | place: China | collected 2094 ... | reverse complement strand
TGGAAACTTGGATTGAAACGTGGAGCTTCAGCGAAACCATCCACTCGCGCAGTTATACCCACATTATCCGCAATATCGTGAATGATCCCTCGGTCGTGTTCGATGACATCGTGCAGAACGAATACATCATCGCCCGCGCCGAAGACATCGCCTGCTACTACGACGACCTCATCGAATACACCCAATATTACAACCTGTTGGGCGAAGGCGAGCACCGCGTCAACGGCAAAACCATCGTGGTGAGCCTGCGCGACTTGAAGAAAAAACTCTATCTCTGCCTGATGTGCGTCAACGTGCTCGAAGCCATCCGCTTCTACGTTTCCTTCGCCTGCTCCTTCGCCTTTGCCGAGCGCGAACTGATGGAAGGCAACGCCAAAATCATCAAACTCATCGCCCGCGACGAAGCCCTACACCTCACCAGCACCCAGCACATGCTCAACCTCATGCGCAGCGGCACCGACGACCCAGAAATGGCCGAAATCGCCGCCGAGCTGGAAAACGACTGCTTCGAGCTCTTCAAAAAAGCCGCCGAGCAAGAAAAAGAGTGGGCAGAATACCTCTTCAAAGACGGCAGCATGATCGGCCTGAACAAAGACATCCTGTGCCAATATGTGGAATACATCACCAACCACCGCATGATGGCCGTCGGCCTGAACGCCGCCTTCCCCGCCGCCACGCAAAACCCCATCCCCTGGATCAACGCCTGGCTCTCCTCCGACAACGTTCAGGTAGCCCCGCAGGAAGTGGAAATTTCCTCCTACCTCATCGGCCAAATCGACGCCGAAGTCAGCGCCGACGACTTGGGCGACTTCGAACTGTAAGCCCGCCCGAAACCCAGCCAAAAGGCTACCTGAAAATCGCCAAACTGATTTTCAGGTAGCCTTTGAGCTTGAAACCGCGTGTTAAAATAAAATGGATTATAGTGAATTAAATTTAAACCAGTACAGCGTTGGCTCGCCTTGCCGTACTATCTGTACTGTCTGCGGCTCGCCGCCTTGTCCTGATTTTTGTTAATCCACTATAACGTTCGATACCAAGCAGCCTCGCGGCCCATCCACGCGCTGCAAAGCAAGTCGACACCGTATTCAGAAATTAAACTCCATAACCAAACCCAACTGCCACACCGCCATGCCCACCGCCAGCCAAATCGAAGCCCTCCTGCCGCAAACCCAATGCCGCCAATGCGGCTACGACGGCTGCGCCCCCTATGCCCAAGCCATCACCCAAGGCCAAGCCCCCATCAACCTCTGCCCGCCCGGCGGCGACATCGTGTTGCATGAGCTTGCCGAGCTGCTGCACACCCCGCCGCTGCCCCTGGCCCAGCCCGAAAAGGCCGCCGTAAAAGCCCTGGCCTATATCGACGAAACTGCCTGCATCGGCTGTACCGCCTGCATCAAAGCCTGCCCCGTCGATGCCATCCTCGGCGCATCCAAACTCATGCACACCGTGCTGGCCGACGAATGCACCGGCTGCGGCCTTTGCCTGCCGCCCTGCCCTGTAGACTGCATCGAAATGCAGCCCGTACTCGATGCCGTATTGCCCCGCGCCGGCGCCCAAGCCCAACCGGAGCAAGCCCGCCGCGCCGCTGCCGCACACGCCAAACAACGCTTCCAACACCGCGAGCAGCGCCAACAGCGTGCCGCTGCCGAACGCCGAGCCCACCTTGCCCAACGGGCCGCCGCCGTGCAAGCAGCCGCCCAAACGCCCCTATCTGCCCAACCTGCAGCCACACCCGCCAAACCAAACCATCCCGCCGCACCCGCCTTCAACCCGGCCGACCTCATCGCCCGCGCCATGGCCGGTGCCCAGGCACGGCAAAACCAGCGCACCGTGCCCAGCAACCACGACAGCTTCCGCCAACAACAAATCGCCGCCGCCCAGCAACAAGCCGCCCACCGCCGCGCCCTGAAAAACATCCGCTACGGCAACGAAGCCGAGCAAGCCGCCGCCAAAGACTACCTCCGCCAACTCAAAGCCGAAGAAGAAGCCTAATCCCAAAACTGACTCATCGCAGCCATCAAACAAAAAGGCTACCTGAAAATCCTACACAGCAATTTTCAGGTAGCCTTTTGTTGCTTCTTCAATGCCGGTTTAAGCCGGCCGATTCAGCCTCTTATTTGCCGGCCATCCGATTGATGATTTTCTCGCCGCGCAGCTGGTGCAGCACCGCCATGGCAATGTGCCCGAAAGCCAGCACAAACAACAGATACGCCAGTTTGCCGTGTGCCGCGTTGCCCAGTTGCGTCATCCACTCGATAGGCTGCTCGATTTTATGCATCACCGTGATGCCGAACACTTCCAAATCACCGCGTGCAGAGCCGTATTGGCGGATCATCGCCACCACCGGCACCGCCGCCATCAACACATACAGCGCGGCATGCCCCAGCTTCACCGCCAAGCTGCCGTGCGGGCGGTTGTGCCAATTGGCCAGCGCCCAAACCAGGCGCAAGGCCACCAAAACCAGCAGCAGGAAGCCCACCGATTTGTGGTAGCCCATCAGGCTGTAGTATTTTTCGTTAATATTCCACATGGCCGCCGTGCACAGCATAAAGGCAAACATGGCCGCCATCAGCCAATGGAAAAAGCGGCTGAAGGTGCCGTAGTATTGTGGTGTGTCTTTCATTGTTATTTCCTTTTTTAAAACCGAAAAGCGGCGGATTATAACGGATTAGATTAACTTTTGATACCAAGCGGCAAGCCGCAGGCAATACACGGCAATCGAACGCTCTCCGGGCTCTGTCGGCAATACTAAAAAGGCTACCTGAAATCTTTCAGGTAGCCTTTTGATGATTAAAACACCGCGCAGCTTACTTGCCAAACAACGCCGCCACCATCTCGGCCTGCTCTTCGGTAAACGCGGGTTCGCCGAGGCGGGCGGCCACGGTGTATTCGTTGGCAAACTGCCGCTGGGCAGATACCGCCTGCCATTCTTTGAGCTTGGCGGTTTTGCCCTGTTTGAGCTTGGCGGCGGTTTGCAGAGCGGTTTGTTTGCGGGAGGGCATGGCGGAAAATACGGTTTAAATAGCAGGATAGGTTTTCAGGTAGCCTTGATTGTGTTTGAGGCTACCTGAAAACGGATTACTGGGTAAGCAGTTCCAAAGCCTCGCGGTATTTGGCCAAGGTTTTTTCGATGACCTCGGCTGGCACGGCGGGAGCGGGAGGCTGTTTGTTCCAGCCGCTTTGTTCAAGCCAGTCGCGGATGAATTGTTTGTCGAATGAGGGCGGGTTGCTGCCGGGCTGGTATTGGTCGGCGGGCCAGAAGCGGCTGGAATCGGGAGTGAGCACTTCGTCCATCAGGGTGAGCGTGCCGTTTTCGTCCAGGCCGAATTCGAATTTGGTATCGCAGATGATGATGCTGCGGGTGCGGGCGTAGTCGGCGGCTTCGCTATAGAGGGCGATGGCTTTGCGGCGCACTTCTTCGGCCAGCTCGCGGCCGATGATGCGGGCGCATTCGTCAAAGCCGATGTTTTCATCGTGGTTGCCCACTGCGGCTTTGGTGGACGGGGTGAAGATGATTTCGGGCAGCTGCTCGGCTTCGCGCAGGTTTTCAGGTAGCCTGATGCCGCACACGGCGCCGGTTTGGCGGTATTCTTTCCAGCCGCTGCCGGCCAAATAACCGCGCACGATGGCTTCGATTTTCAAAGGTTCGAGCCGTTTGGCTACCACGGCGCGTTTTTCCAGCGCGGCGGCTACGTCGTGCGGCAATACGTCGTATACGGTTTGGCCGGTGAAGTGGTTGGGCATGATGTGCGAGAGCTTGCCAAACCAGAAATTGGAAATCTGGGTAAGGATTTCGCCTTTGCCGGGAATGGGTTCGTTCAAGATCACATCGAAGGCAGAGAGACGGTCGGAGGCAACGATGAGCATGCTGCGGCTGTCGATTTCATACAAATCGCGCACTTTGCCGGAATAGATTTTTTTCAGCGGGATGGTGGTCATGATGGATTATCGGGCGGGTGGTCGGAAAGTTGGTATTCTAGTCCAATTACCGCACGGAAAAAACGGCGGCGTGGAAATATCCTGCCAGAAGGCGGCAAAACAGTTGCCGAACTGCACTTTATGCTTGAGAATGCTGCCCGCATCAGCAGGCTACCTGAAAGTGCAAGCCTCAACGCAGTTTAGAATGAAACCGAAACGCTTATTTTTCAGGTAGCCTCCCCTTCCATCCCTCACTTAAGGAAACATCATGAGCAATCTGATTATTGAAGACATCGAAACCGGCAGCGGCAAAACCGCCGAAAAAGGCAAACGGATTTCCGTACACTACAGCGGCTACCTCACCGACGGCAGCAAATTCGACTCCAGCCTCGACCGCGGCCAACCGCTCACCATCATCCTGGGCGTAGGCCAAGTCATCCGCGGCTGGGACGAAGGCTTCGGCGGCATGCGCGAAGGCGGCAAACGCAAGCTCACCATCCCGCCGGAAATGGGCTACGGCGCACGCGGCGCCGGTGGTGTGATTCCACCGAACGCCACTTTGATTTTTGAAGTGGAATTGCTGAAGGTACACGATTAAGCAGCGTTTTCTGCATAAGGAAAGGCTACCTGAAAACCGTAATTCAAGTTTTCAGGTAGCCCTTCTCTTTTCTTTGCCGATGGATTTTCAGGTAGCCTCTTACACACGAAAGGCTACCTGAAAACTTCTGCTCCTGCGCCCGCGTTACAACAAATGCGCCACCGCCGCGCGTTCGTCCTCCAGCTCTTTAAGCGTAATGCCGATGCGTTCGCGGCTGAAGTCGTCGATTGGCAAGTCTTTAATCACGCGGTATTCGCCGTTTTCGCACACCACGGGCAAGCCGAAGATAAGGCCCTCGGGGATGCCGTAGGCGCCGTCTGAAGGCACGCCCATGGTTACCCAATGGCCGTTGCTGCCGAGCACCCAGTCGCGGATGTGTTCGATGGCGGCGTTGGCGGCTGAGGCAGCGGAAGAGAGGCCGCGCGCTTCGATGATGGCGGCGCCGCGTTTGGCCACGGTGGGCAGGAAGTGTTCGGTGTTCCATTGTGCATCGCCAATCAACTCTTGCACGCTTTGGCCGTTTACGGTGGCGAAACGGTAGTCGGCATACATGCTTGGGCTGTGGTTGCCCCATACGCATAATTGATTGATACTATTTACAGAATGGCCGATTTTAAGGGCGATTTGATTGAGAGCCCGGTTGTGGTCGAGGCGCAGCATGGCGGTGAAATTGCGTGCGGGCAGGTCGGGCGCAGATTTCATGGCTATATAAGCGTTGGTGTTGGCAGGGTTGCCCACTACGAGCACTTTCACGTTGCGGCTGGCCACCTTGTTCAACGCGGCGCCCTGCGCGGTGAAGATATTGGCATTGGCATGCAGCAGATCGGCACGTTCCATGCCTTTGCTGCGCGGGCGGGCACCGACCAAAATAGCGATTTCGGCATCTTGAAATGCGGCTTCGGGGTCGCTGGTGGCAAACACATCGGCCAGTAGCGGGAAGGCGCAGTCGTGCAGCTCCATAATCACGCCCTGTACGGCCTGCTGCACTTGCGGCAAATCGAGCAGTTGCAGGATAACGGGCTGGTCTGCGCCGAGCATATCGCCGGCGGCAATGCGGAATAATAAAGAGTAGGCAATCTGGCCGGCAGCGCCAGTTACAGCTACGCGGACGGGGGCTTTTGGCGTGTTGGTGTGGGTCATGGCTTGATGCAGTGGAGTCAGGATGAATATTAAAGTGTGCAATGCTGCCACAGATTTTTCAGGTAGCCTGAGGCAGCATGTAAAGCGCGTTATGATACAGAAAGTTGGCATATTTGTGGCGCTTTTCCGTTATTTTATATTAAGAACAAGGGCAAACGCGATGCCAAATAACCGGATTATTTATCTGACAATTAACTAAAATCCTTTAGGCAAGCAATCATCCATTTTGATGTTCGCTATGTTAAGTTGATTTAAAACAAAGGCTGCTATATGATTTATAGCTGGGAGAACGCGGCCGGCTTTCGGTTGCCGCGCCTTGCCCGAAAAGGCTACCTGAAAATATTTTCAAACATACTCAGGCAGCTTTATGGTTTTGAGTGCCGGCTGCGGCCGGTTTGGGATATTGCCAATCTGAGGAAGTTTCGCCATGCGAACGACTAACAGACCGATATTCCTGGACATCATCAGCATCCGGCTGCCGATTCCGGGGATTGTTTCCATTCTGCACCGCATCAGCGGCGTGCTGTTGTTTATCAGCCTGCCGCTTCTGTTGTGGCTGCTTGCCGGCACGCTGGATAATGCCGCTGCCTTTGAATCTTATCGCGCCTTCGTGGCCCATCCACTGGTGAAAATCGGCCTAATCGGGCTGCTGTGGGCTTATTTGCATCACTTCTTTGCCGGTATCCGCTTCCTGTTTTTGGATGCACACAAAGGCTTGGCGCTGAACACTGCCCGCACCACTGCCAAAACCGTGATGGCGCTGGCTTTGATCTGCACCGCAATTTTGGGAGTATGGCTATGGTAGACCGCAAACTGACCGGCGCGCACTACGGCCTGCGCGATTGGATTATGCAGCGCGCCACCGCGGTGCTGATGCTGATTTACACCGTCGCGCTGATTGTATTCCTGCTCGCGCTGCCGGGCGATTACGCCGCATGGCAGGCGTTTTTTGGCCAAACTTGGGTGAAAGTGTTTACCCAAATCAGCTTCATCGCGCTGTTTCTGCATGCCTGGGTGGGCATCCGCGATTTGTGGATGGACTACATCAAGCCGTTCGGCCTGCGCCTGTTCCTTCAGGTAGCCACCATCGTTTGGCTGGCAGGCTGCATGGTTTACTCGGTTAAAGTGATTTGGGGTTGAACAAGATGACTTATCCTATCCGAAAATTTGATGCCGTTATTGTTGGCGGCGGCGGTGCCGGCCTGCGTGCGGCGTTGCAACTCTCCAAAGCCGGCCTCAACACCGCCGTGCTCTCCAAAGTATTCCCTACCCGCTCCCACACCGTGGCCGCGCAGGGCGGTATTTCCGCCTCGCTGGGCAATGTGCAGGAAGACCGCTGGGATTGGCACATGTACGACACCGTGAAAGGCTCCGATTGGCTCGGCGACCAAGACGCCATCGAATTCATGTGCCGCCGCGCGCCCGAAGCTGTGATTGAGCTGGAACACATGGGTATGCCGTTCGACCGCGTCGAAAGCGGCAAAATCTACCAGCGCCCCTTCGGCGGCCATACCGCCGAGTTCGGCAAACGCGCCGTAGAACGCGCCTGCGCCGTGGCCGACCGCACCGGCCATGCCATGCTGCACACGCTCTATCAGCAAAATGTTCGCGCCAACACCCAATTCTTCGTGGAGTGGACCGCACTCGACCTCATCCGCAACGAAGAAGGCGATGCCGTGGGCATCACTGCCATGGAAATGGAAAGCGGCGATGTGTATATCTTCCACGCCAAAACCATCCTGTTTGCCACCGGCGGCGCCGGCCGCATCTATGCCTCTTCCACCAACGCTTTCATGAACACCGGCGACGGCTTGGGCATCTGCGCCCGGGCCGGCATCCCGCTGGAAGATATGGAGTTTTGGCAATTCCACCCCACCGGCGTGGCCGGTGCAGGCGTGCTGATTACCGAAGGCGTGCGCGGCGAAGGCGGTATCTTGCTCAACGCCGACGGCGAACGCTTCATGGAGCGCTACGCCCCCACCGTGAAAGACCTCGCTTCGCGCGACGTCGTATCCCGCGCCATGTCGCTGGAAATTCTGGAAGGGCGCGGCTGCGGCAAAAACAAAGACCACGTTTTGCTGAAAATCGACCATATCGGCGCAGAAAAAATCATGTCCAAGCTGCCCGGTATCCGCGAAATTTCCATCAACTTCGCCGGTGTCGATCCGATTAAAGACCCGATTCCCGTGGTACCCACCGTACACTACATGATGGGCGGCATTCCCACCAACTACTTAGGCGAAGTGGTTGCACCGAAAGACGGCAATCCCGAAGCCGTTGTGCCCGGCCTGTATGCCGCCGGCGAATGCGCCTGTGCCTCAGTGCACGGTGCCAACCGCCTCGGCACCAACTCCCTGCTCGACTTGGTGGTGTTCGGCAAATCTGCCGGCGACAGCATGATTGAGTTTATCAAGCAGAATCCCGACATCAAACCGCTGCCCGAAAACGCCGGTGCGCTCACCGAACAACGCCTGGCACGGCTGAACAGCCAAACCGGCGGCGAAAACGTGGACGTGCTGCGCGGCGAACTGCAACGCACGCTGCAACGCCACGCCGGCGTATTCCGTACCGACGCCATTCTGAAAGAAGGCGTGGACAAAGTACTTGCCTTGGTGGAACGCAACAAACACACCGAAATCGGCGACAAGAGCATGGTGTGGAACACCGCCCGTATCGAAGCGCTGGAGCTCGACAACATGATGGAAGTGGCCAAAGCCACCATGATTGCTGCCGAAGCCCGCAAAGAATCGCGCGGCGCCCACGCCTCCGACGACCACCCCGAGCGCGACGACGAAAACTGGATGAAGCACAGCCTGTTCTACTCCGCCGACAACAGCCTGGCCTACAAGCCCGTGCACACCCAGCCGCTCAGCGTGGAATACATCAAGCCCGCCAAGCGAGTTTACTAGAATAAAAACAACTATCTGGAATTCTCAGGTAGCCCTTCCATGCCGCATTGAGGCTACCTGAAAATACTGCCGCACCAAACCGAAGGAACACCCATGGAAACCATCCGCCTCAAAGTGTACCGCTACAATCCCGATACCGATGCCAAGCCCTATATGCAGGACTACGAGCTCGAAATCGAACCCACCGACGTGAAGCTGCTCGACGCCATCATGAAGCTCAAAGCCAAAGACGACAGCCTCTCTTTCCGCCGCTCCTGCCGCGAAGGCATCTGCGGCTCGGACGGCATGAACATCAACGGCAAAAACGGCCTGGCCTGCCTCACCGATATCCGCAGCCTCAAGCAGCCCATCGTATTGCGCCCCCTGCCCGGCCTGCCCGTCATCCGCGACCTCATCGTGGACATGACCCAATTCTTCAAGCAATATCACTCCATCAAACCCTATGTGGTCAACGACAACCCTGTCGACCCGCAACAGGAGCGCCTGCAAAGCCAGGCCGAGCGTGCCGAGCTGGACGGTCTGTATGAATGCATCCTCTGCGCCTGCTGCTCTACCGCTTGCCCCTCCTTCTGGTGGAACCCCGACAAATTCGTCGGCCCATCCGGCCTTTTGAACGCCTACCGCTTCATCGCCGACACCCGCGACACCATCACCAACGAACGTTTGGACAACCTCAACGACCCCTACCGCCTGTTCCGCTGCCACACCATCATGAACTGCGTAGACGTTTGCCCCAAACACCTCAACCCCACCCGCGCCATCGGCAAGATCAAAGAAATCATGCTCAAACGCGTGGTATAGCGGATGATCTGCAGCCAGTACAGCCTTACCTGCCTAGCCGTACTGGCTGTATTGTCTGCAGCCAATCTCCTTATCCCAATTTACAGAACCCAATCGATAAGCCATGTCCACCTTTGACGACACCGCCAAACGCCGCCTGCGCTTCCAAACCCGGCGCGGCCTGCTGGAGCTCGATATCCTGCTGAAGCAGTTTATGGCCGCCGAATTCGACCGCCTGAACGATGCCGAGCTAACCGTATTTACCGAACTGCTCGCCCTGCCCGACCCCGAATTATTCGCCCAACTCAACGGCCCAAACCCTGCTGCCAATGCCGAAAGTGCAGCCTTATTGGATAAAATCCGCAGCAGCCGGCGCACTGATTAAACCGCATTCCCTTGAGGCTACCTGAAAGCGTAACTTCGAAGTTCGCACACATTATAAGTTCAGGTACATAAGGCTACCTGAAAACACCGCAGAGTTTCTGCCAAACCAAAGTTTCAGGTAGCCTTTTGCTTTAACCGTTTAACCGCCCACAGCCGGTACTCAAACACGCCGCCAGCAACTTTATAGTGGATTAAAATAAGAATGGGACAAGGCGACGAACCGCAGACAGTATGAGCAATACGGCAAGGCGAGGCAACGCTGTACTGGTTTTTGTTAATTCACTATAACATTCCGGTTTTCAGGTAGCCTATTGCCTCCATCTTTCCTGTTTCATCAACAGCTCACTATCCATCCAGCATCCTCCCTCCGCCGCCAGCCCATGCCCATCCCGCCATGCCTACCGTAAAAGGGATTTTTCTTATTGACGTTCCCCATATCGGGTCGTATTATTCAGCCGTTATACCGGCGTTTGGCAAACTTTCAGCAACATTTCTGCCGCTGCCTGGTAAACCCCTGAAACTCAATGAAAGGCCGGGCTGATTCCAGAATCTTAGCGACAGTAAAGAACAACCTTTTCAGGTAGCCGGTTTCGAGTTTTTATCATATCCCTTCCCCGGCCATTCCACCGCGCCAGATTCTCTATTTCCCCCCTTTCCAGCAAATAATTTCCTGCGCCAAGTGCAATCAGGCTGCCGACAAAAGGCTACCTGAAAATGCTTATTCCGAATCGCCATACTCATTTTTAACCGCCCGCCGTGTGGCGATTCGGAATCGGCATTCGCTGCAGATAGGATAAAGGCTGCCCGCTTAGGCAGGCAGCCTGATAAGCAAGCGTGCTGCTCTTCAAACCTTCACCTTAAATAAGGATCTTGCCATGATGAAAGAACAAAGTAGTTTGTCCTACCTATACGGTACCAACGTCCCGTATATTGAAGATTTGTACGAAGCCTATCTGAGCTCCCCTGATTCTGTGGACAGCCAATGGCGGCAGTATTTCGACCAAGTGGCCGCCATGCCCGGCAACACTCCGAAAGATGTGGCGCACCGCCCGATTCAGGAAGCTTTTGCCAACTTGGCACAGCAGCGCGGCGGCGCAGCCGCGGGCGGCGTGGATTTTGCCGCCATGCAGAAGCAAGTGGCCGTGTTGAGCCTGATTTCCGCCTACCGCTCCTTGGGCAACCGCGCCGCCGACCTCAACCCGCTCGACCGCACCCATATCAGACAACTGCCCGAGCTCGACCCCAAAACCTACGGCCTCACCGATGCCGACATGAATACGCCTTTCCATGTCGGCACCGATCTTTCAGGTAGCCCCAAGCTGCCCCTGGCCGAAATCATCCGCCATCTGAAACAAATCTACTGCGGCCCCTTGGCGCTGGAATACATGCACATTCCCGATACCGCCGAGCGCGAATGGCTGCAGGCACGCTTGGAAGCCAACAGCGCCCGCCCGCAATTTGATGCCGACACCAAACGCCGCATTCTCAAAGAAATCACCGCCGCCGAAACCATGGAGCGCTATCTGCACACCCGCTATGTGGGTCAGAAGCGCTTCTCGCTCGAAGGCGGCGAAAGCACCGTGCCCGCGCTGAACCACCTGATCCGCGCCTCCACCGAAAAAGGCGTGCAGGAAATCGTAATCGGCATGGCACACCGCGGCCGCTTGAATGTGTTGGTCAACACCATGGGCAAAGCCCCGCAAGCCATTTTCGACGAATTCGAAGGCAAAGTGGACGCCAAATTCCCCAGCGGCGATGTGAAATACCACATGGGCTTCAGCTCCGACGTGCCCACCCCGCACGGCCCGGTGCACCTGTCTTTGGCCTACAACCCCTCGCACCTGGAAATCACCAACCCCGTGATTGAAGGCTCCGTGCGCGCCCGCCAAGACCACCGCGGTGCCGAAGGCCGCAAACAAGTGCTGCCCATCCTGACCCACGGCGACTCCGCCTTCATCGGTTTGGGCGTGAACCAATCTACTTTCAATATGTCGCAAACCCGCGGCTACAGCACCGGCGGCACCATCCACTTCGTGATCAACAACCAAGTGGGCTTCACCACTTCCGACCCGCGCGACACCCGCTCCACCCTGTATTGCACCGACATCGCCAAGATGGTGAGCGCGCCGATTCTGCACGTGAACGGCGACGACCCGGAAGCCGTGTGCCACGCCGCCCAAATCGCGCTGGACTACCGCACCACCTTCCACAAAGACATCGTGATCGATTTGGTGTGCTACCGCAAACTCGGCCACAACGAAGGCGACGATCCTACCCTGACCCAGCCCTTGATGTACAAACAAGTGGCAGCGCACCCCGGCTCCCGTGCTGTGTATGCCGAGCAGCTGATTAAAGAAGGCGTAGTGACTAAGGAAGAAGCCGAAAAACTCATCAGCGACTACCGCGCCGCGATGGACAAAGGCGACCGCATCCAGGAAATCCTGCCCGAACAGAAACGCGAACACGCTGTGGATTGGAGCAAATACCAGCCCATCAGCTGGCGCACTCCGGTGAAAACTGCTCTGCCTGCTGCCGAAATCAAACGCCTGGCCGACCGCTTCACCACCATCCCGGCCGATGTGAAACTGCACAACACTGTGAAGAAAATCATCGACAACCGCAAAGCCATGGCTGTCGGCGAGCAAGCTATTGACTGGGGTATGGCCGAAACCATCGCCTATGCCAGCCTGCTCGAAGCCGGCCACGATATCCGCATTTCCGGCGAAGACTCCGGCCGCGGCACCTTCTCGCACCGCCACGCCGTGTTGCACGACCAAAACCGTACCGAACGCACCGGCGGCGTGTATATCCCGCTGCAGCACATCGGCGAAAAACAAGGCCGCTTCAACGTAATCGATTCCATCCTGAACGAAGAAGCCGTGATGGCCTACGAATACGGCTATGCCTCCTCCGCACCAGAAGACCTGGTGATTTGGGAGGCCCAGTTCGGCGACTTCGCCAACGGCGCACAAATCGCCATCGACCAGTTCATTACCTCCGGCGAAACCAAATGGGGACGCTGGTGTGGCCTCACCGTTATCCTGCCGCACGGCTACGACGGACAAGGCCCGGAGCACTCTTCTGCCCGCGTAGAACGCTGGCTGCAACTGTGTGCCGAAGAAAACATCCAAGTGCTGATGATGTCTGAAGCATCACAGATGTTCCACGCCCTGCGCCGCCAGATTCTGCGCCCCTACCGCAAACCGCTGGTGATTTTCATGTCCAAACGCCTGCTGCGCCTCAAAGACGCCTGCAGCCCGCTGGCCAACTTTACCGACGGCGAATTCCGCCTCGTTATCGGCGACACCGTACAGGGCCGCGACCAAGACGTAAAACGCGTGATTCTGTGTGCCGGCCAGGTGTACTACGATTTAGCCAAAGCCCGCGCCGACAAAGGCTTGGAAAAAGATATCGCCATCGTTCGCGTCGAGCAGCTCTACCCCTTCCCCTACGAAGAAGTGGCCGCCGAGCTCAAACGCTTCCCGAACGCCACCGAAATCATGTGGGCACAGGAAGAGCCGAAAAACCAAGGCGCTTGGTACCAAATCCGCCACCGCTTGGAAAAAGTGCTCGGCGCCAACCAGCGCCTCACTACTGCCAGCCGCCCGGCCAGCGCTTCGCCCGCCGTCGGCTATGCTGTGAAACACAAAGCCGGTTTGGACGGCCTGCTTGAAGACGCGATGAAGTTCTAAAGCACTAAAAGGCTACCTGAAACATGCCAAACCATTTTCAGGTAGCCTCCTCAAAACACGATTTACCTATTTTTCAATTTATTAAAGGATAAAACCATGATTATCGAAATCACCGTACCCCCGCTACCGGAAAGCGTTACCGAAGCCACCCTGATGAGCTGGCACAAGAAGGTGGGCGACTATGTGAACCGCGACGAAAACCTGATCGACCTCGAAACCGACAAGGTTGTGCTCGAACTGCCCGCCCAGCAGGCTGGTGTGATTGTGGAAATCATCGAACAAGACGGCGCCACCGTTACCGCCGGCCAGCTGTTGGCTAAAATCGACACCGAAGCCAAAGCAGCAGAAGCAGCCCCGGCTGCCGCCCAAGCCCCCGCTGCCGAGCCAGCAGGCCATGTGGCTGCCGCTGGTGCGCGCGCCGGCGTGGCTATGCCCGCCGCCGCCAAACTGGCTGCCGAAAAAGGCGTGGACGTATCCGGCGTACAAGGTTCTGGCCGCGATGGCCGTGTGCTGAAAGAAGACGTAGCCGCTATGCCTGCCGCCGCGCCCAAAGCCGCTGCCGCCCCGGCCGTGGCCGTACCGCTGGGCGACCGCGTAGAACAGCGCGTACCGATGAGCCGCCTGCGCCAGCGTGTGGCCGAACGCCTGCTGCAATCCCAGTCGCAAAACGCCATCCTCACCACGTTCAACGAGGTGAATATGAAGCCGATTATGGATTTACGCGCCAAATACAAAGAGAAGTTCGAAAAACAGTATGGCGTGAAACTGGGCTTCATGTCCTTCTTCGTAAAAGCCGCCGTGGCCGCGCTGAAGAAATTCCCCGCCGTAAATGCTTCGATTGACGGCAACGACATCGTTTACCACGGCTACTTCGACATCGGTATCGCCGTGGGCAGCCCGCGCGGCCTGGTGGTGCCGATTCTGCGCAACGTAGATCAGATGAGCATTGCCGACATCGAATTAGCCATCGTGGACTACGCCAACAAAGCCAAGAGCGGCAAAATCGCCATCGAAGACCTCACCGGCGGCACGTTCTCCATCACCAACGGCGGCACCTTCGGCTCGATGATGTCCACCCCAATCATCAATCCGCCGCAATCCGCCATTTTGGGCATGCACGCCACCAAAGAGCGCGCCGTGGTGGAAAACGGCCAAGTCGTGGTGCGCCCGATGATGTATCTGGCCCTCTCCTACGACCACCGCATCATCGACGGCCGCGAAGCCGTGCTCACTTTGGTTACCATCAAAGAAGCCCTCGAAGACCCGGCCCGCCTGATTTTGGAAATCTAACGGTTTCTAAAATCTAAGCGTTTAGCAACATCAGGCTACCTGAAAACCCTTTTTTCAGGTAGCCTTACTCTTTTGCCACATCAAACACAGCAAAGGCTACCTGAAACTTTCAGGTAGCCCCAACCAAACACCATGACCAACACCACCACCGTCCACCTCTACACCGACGGCGCCTGCAAAGGTAATCCCGGCCCCGGCGGCTGGGGCGTGCTGCTGCGCTACGGCCGCCATGAAAAAGAACTCTGCGGCGGCGAAGCCGACACCACCAACAACCGCATGGAGCTCACCGCCGTGATCCGCGGCCTCGAAGCCCTCAACCGCCCCTGTCAAGTAACCATCCACACCGACTCCCAATACGTGAAAAACGGCATGGAAAGCTGGATACACGGCTGGAAGAAAAACGGCTGGAAAACTTCCTCCAAACAACCCGTGAAAAACGCCGAATTGTGGCAGCAGCTCGACCAACAAGTCGCCCGCCACCAAGTATCCTGGCAGTGGGTGAAAGGCCATGCCGGCCACCCCGAAAACGAACGCGCCGACCAGCTGGCTAATCAAGGCGCCGCCAACATAGCCGGAAAACAACAATAAATGCCAATAATCAAATTATTGGCACAAAATTACCCATCGCCAGCCGTCCCTTCCAGCAGTTGGCGTTCCGCCCGCCATCTGATAGAATGGCAACCCATACAGTCAATCAAAACGCAGCTTCCAATTCTGCATTTGATTGGCTAAAAATTTGAGTTCACAAGCCGCCGGCACCAGGCGGCTTGCATTTTTATGTAAAAACGGCTGCCCCGCAGCCCTTGTGGAGAAAATCATGCAAAAGATTCCATTAACCGTACGCGGCGCCGAACTGCTCAAGCAAGAATTGCAGCATCTTAAAAGCGTTGAACGCCCTGCCATTATCGAAGCCATCGCCGAAGCCAGAACCCACGGCGATTTGTCTGAAAATGCCGAGTACGAAGCAGCCAAAGAAAAACAAGGCTTCATCGAAGGCCGTATTTCCGAACTGGAAAACAAACTTTCCGCGGCCCATATCATCGACCCCACCGAAATCCACGCCGAAGGCAAAATCGTATTCGGCTGCACCGTCGTGCTGGAAGACTTGGAAAACGAAACCCAAGTGCGCTACCAAATCGTCGGCGACGATGAGGCCGACATTAAAGACAACAAAATCTCCATCAGCTCGCCCATTTCCCGCGCCCTCATCGGCAAAGAAGAAGGCGACGTGGCCGAAGTGCAGGCGCCCGGCGGCGTGCGCGAATACGAAGTTATCGAAGTGCTGTATATCTAGCGGGCGGGGGCGAAATGAACCAAAATTTCAATCCCTACCAGGCTCCGCAAAGCCAAGAATACCTGCCGCAGCAGACCGGTGAATGTTGGCGCGAAGGCAAACGTGTTTTTTTGCCCGATGGAGCAGACCTGCCCCGCCGCTGCATCCGCTGCGGCGAAGCAGCCGAACCGCAACGGCGGCCGCGCAAACTGTATTGGTATCATCCTGCCTGGAATCTGTTGATTATCCCGATTTTCTTTGTCGCTTGGCCGATTGCCCTGATTATTGCCCTTGCCGTCCGGAAAAGTCTCCCCATCCATCCCACCTTCTGCCCGCAGCACCAAAAACAGATGCGCTGGCTGTTTTGGGGCGTGCCCGCCATCGTGCTGGTATTGATGTTGCTGCCACTCACTGCGCTATTCATTCCATCCTCAAGTAACTATTTTTCCTCAACTTTTATAGCTATGTGGTATTTCGGCATCATCTCCTTCTGCCTTATCTTTGCCATCGCCACTTCTCCCCTGCGCCCTCGTCTGGTAAAAATTACCGAAGAATTCAGCATCCTCAAAGGATTCGGCCGGGGCTTTCTCGACACCCTGCCGGAAGAATACGAACTCAACAGCCGCCGCTAAAACATAGCAATCATTTGGCAACATATAGCCAATTTTCAGGTAGCCCTTCTCTATCGAAAGGCTACCTGAAATATAAAAGGCTACCTGAAACCTCAGGTAGCCTTTTCTTCATTCACACCATCAACTCTTATTCAGCCTCACCCTCCTCTTGCGGCTGTGTCTGATTCGCAGGAGCAGCGAGATTGAGGCTTTGCGTGAGGCCGTTGATGTCGCCGCCGCTCAAGCCAAGCTCTTTGAGCAAGCCGTCCACCAGCGGGGCTTGGGCACGGTAGCGCAGGGCACTGTTCACCACTTGGTCGGACAAAGCAGCGTTGCCTTGGGCGCCGGGGCTACCTGAAACGCCGTCTGCGGCAGCGCTGCCAAAGCCGCCCAAACCGTTGACTTGCAGAATCTTGATGTCGTCGATGTTTTCCATCGGACGCACGGATTCGCGGATGATGTCGGGCAGGTGTTTCAACAGGGCGAGGCGCACTTGCATTTCGACTTGCTCGACGCTCAGGACGTTGGCGGCTTCGTTCACGGCGCGGGTACCTTCGGCATCGACTTTGTATTGCTGCTCTTGCGCTTGTGCCAGCAGGACTTTGGCATCGGCTTCACCTTTGGCTTGCAGGCGTTGTTTCTCGGCTTCGGCTTCGGCGGCGATGCGCACGGCTTCGGCGCGGTCTTGCGCGGCCTGTTTCTCGGCTTCGGCGGCGACGGTGAGCGAAATCGCGTCTTTTTGCGCGGCTTCTTCGGCGGCAATCAGTTCGACGGCTTTGGCACGTTCGGCGCGTTCGGTTTCGCGCACGGTAATCACGCTCTCTTCTTCACGTACGGCGGCGGCGCGGGCTTTGTCGGCCTCGGCTTTGGCTTCGGATTCGGCACGCGATTTCTCGGCAACGGCGATGGCGCGGTCTTGCTCGGCAAGCTCGATGGCTTTGCGGCGCTCAACCTCCGCTTGCTCGACGGCTTGGGCTTTGCGGATGTCTTCGTTTTTAATGTCGCGTTCGGCGGCGATGCGTTTCAAATCCACTTCGCGTTCGGCGGCGATTTTGGCTTCTTCCGCCTCGCGTTTTTTCTGCGCTTCCTGCTCGGCGATGCTGGCTTCCTGTTCGGCGCGGCGCACGGCGATTTCGCGTTCTTGTTCGAGTTTGGCGTATTCTTCTTCGCGCGAGATTTTCAGGCGTTGCTGCTCGGCTTCGAGGTTTTTGGTTTTAATCGCCAAATCGGTGTCTTGTTCGATTTCGTTGCGTTTTTTGCGGCGGCCTTCGATGGTTTCGGTCAGTTTGGTCAGACCTTCCGCGTCAAACGCATTTTGCGGGTTGAAAAACTCAAAGCTGGTTTGGTCGAGGCCGGTCAGGGAAACGGTTTCGAGTTCGAGGCCGTTTTTAAACAAATCTTCGCTCACGACTTGTTGCACTTTCTGAACGAAATCAACACGTTTTTCGTGTAACTCTTCCATCGCCATTTCGGCGGCGACAGCGCGCAGGGCATCGACGAATTTACCTTCGACGAGGTCTTTCAATTCGTCGGGCGACATGGTTTTCATACCCAGCGTTTGCGCGGCGGTGGCGATGCTCTCGGCGCTGGGTTTGACGCGGACGTAAAATTCCGCCATCACATCGACGCGCATCCGGTCGCGGGTGATCAACGCCTGCTGCGCCGCGCGGCGCACTTCGAGGCGCAATGTGTTCATGTTGACGGGGATGATTTCGTGCAGCACGGGCAGCACCATCGCGCCGCCGTTCATGATGACTTTTTCGCCGCCGAAGCCGGTACGGACGAAGGAGACTTCTTTGCTGGCGCGGCGGTACAGGCGGGTGAGGATGAGGCCGAGTACGAACAGCGCGACGAGTATGACGCCGGCGATGATGCCGATGGAAACTAAGTTCATGGGTTTTCCTTTCTTGTTGTCGATATACCCTTGAGGGGCGTGGGTTCAGACGGTTTTTTTAGGGTTTGGGGTCGTCTGAAAAGGTTAAAAATAGCGGTTTTAAAGGTAGGTCGGATTCTTGAATCCGACAATTTCGGTTAGGTGCAATACGGCTGAAGCGGAGCGGTTCGTCGGATTCAAGAATCCGACCTACCATTTCTGTTTTTTTGCAAACCGTAGCGTGGGCTTTGCCCGCGACCTACTGTCGTTTGAATCAAACGATCATCCGAGATGTTTGCTTCGTGGGCGAAGCCCACGCTACGGACTACTTGAGAGGTGTCGGTTCAGACGGTTTTTTGGAATTTGAGGTCGTCTGAAAGGTTAAAAATCTGGGGTTTTAAAGATAGGTCGGATTCTTGCAATACGATAATTTCGGTTATGTGCAATACTGATGAAACGGGGCAATTTGTCGGATTCAAGAATCCGACTTACCGAGCTTATACCTTGAATATCACTGCCAACCTGTTAATTCAATCAATGCGTTTCGGGAAGCTGTTGTGCAGATATTGTGTCTTCCTAAGCCCAGCAGCCCGCCGATGACTGTTGTTCCCCTGCGTTCGGTAATCAGACTGACTCCGACGATGTCACTCATATGTATACGGTCAAACTTCCTGTAAGCCCCGTCATGTCCGCCTTGATAACGGATGCGTCCGAATGCGCCGTAAATAATCAATTTTTCGCGATCAATATAAATCGATTTTCGGGTCGTCAGCCCGCACCACCAACGTTCCACGCGCCACAGCCACAATAGCGTGAGCATAATAGCCAGCAGCCAAGTCATATTGCTTGAAAACGATGGATCCATCCATTTCACCATCTTCAACCAGAGACCGCCTACGCCGATGAGGCCGAACAAGAAAGCAACCAAGGGTTGAAACAACAAACCTCTGAATAATGAATGTTTAAACAGCAGCCCGTCGCCGACAACGATGACTCCTCGCGGCAGCTTGTTTTTCAACGCTTCGATGCGGGATTGCATATCGCGCTCGGACTGCGCCAAATAATCCATATCTATCCCCGTTTTGTTTTTCTAATTAATTGATAAATGGTGATTCATTGCAAACCGGCGTTTATCTTTTCAGACGACCTCAATCCACCAAGCTCCCGCTCGGGTTCAAAATCGCCTTAAACGTATTTCCCTCCAGCGACACCAGCAACACCGCGTCGCCCTGTTTTAACACTTCGTCGGAATCCGGTTCCGCCATCACATAATGCTGTTGCCCGTACACATCCTTCACCCGCACCTGCGCCGCGCTGCCTGCCCGTGCTTCGCCCAGCACCACTGTGCCTATGCGTCCGATTAGGCTTTCCTGCGAAACGGCGGTGGTTTCGTCTTTGGGCATGATTTTGTACAGTCCACCTGCCGTCAGGCGCACCAGCGGCAGCGAAAGGAACCACACGGCTACTGCCGCCAGCCATCCGTTCAGATAGCTGCCGAACACGGCGACAAAGGTCGTCTGAAAGAGATAGCCCGTCAGTCCGTACACGGCAAGGAACACCACCATCAGCATCAACACCGGCACGCGACCGACATACAGCCAGCTCAGAAACCTGACGAACACGCCCGCGTCCGCTGCGTCCAGCCCGACTTCGGCGTGCGCGGTTTCGGTCAGGCTGTCGGGCAGCAGGTTGTCCAGCCAGTCACTGATGCCGCCCGCCAGCATGGAGATGACTTCCAACACGCCGAGCAAAACCATCAGCGCGATGGCGATGCCGAAGATTTCCGTTTCGGGGGCGTTGATTAGATTCCACATTCTCGTGTTCCTTTTTATTCTTGCATTTCAAACAGGTATTGGGTTTTCAGACGACCTCTTCACTCTCAATCTCAGCGCGGCATTCAATTGGAAAGTTGACCGAGTTGGCGATGAAACACAGGCGGTGCGCTTCGTGATGCAGTTCCAAAGCTTTGGCGCGGTCGCTTCCTGCGGCGATGGTAACGCGCGGCTTCAACACGGCGGAGACGAAACGCCCCGCGTTCCCATTCCCGCCTTCGTCCATCACCGCTTCGGCATGATCGGTGTAGGCGGTAACGCAGATGCCCGCGTCGGCACACAGGTGCAGGTACCATAGTTTGTGGCAGGCAGAAACGGCGGCCAACAGCATTTCTTCGGGATTCCAGCGGCCCGCATCGCCGCGGAAGGCGGGGTCGGCGGAACCGTGCAGGTCGGGCTTGCCCTCGGCGGAAACGGTAAAGTTGCGCAAATAAGCGGTGTAGGACGAAGTGCCTTCGCCGAGATTGCCCGTCCATGTTGTCGCGGTGCGGTAAGTGTGTTTTTTGCTCATTTTGACATTCCTTTCAATTATTTACTGTTCGCGGCAATAAAGACATTATCCGCCTTGAAACGCCGACTCTAGTTGAGCCAGGCATAAGCCGATGCGCCCGCCGCCAAACTGATGCCCAGCCACAGCAGGATTTTGGTTTCCGCCCATACGTCATCCCAATACCGCCCCCGCAGCGCGCTGATGATGTCGGGGGTGCAATAGAATTCGACGCATTCGACAAATTCGTCCCAATCCTTAAACATCACAAAGTAAAGCAAGACGGCGGTTAGCAAGCCGATCAAGATGGCAAAAATCATCAAATTCCCCTATTTTTCAGACGACCTGTGCGTATCGTAAAGAAAGGTCGTCTGAAACCGCTCCTAACTTTTCCCTAAGTCCTGCGTGTTTAAATGTCTATACCGACAACAGACGCAAAGGGAACGAAATGAAACATTCTCAGTCGCAATATACAAAGCCGTCCAAACCGCTTTTGAAAAAACTGCTGCTTCCTGTCGCCGCTGTTTGCGCCATTTTTCTTGCAGCAGAAGGTTTCGACCTTTACGAAGACTACGCCCAATACCGCATGGAAACCGACCCCGCGTTCGCGCAACACCACAACCGCGCCGTGTCCATCCTGCAAGGCAGAGGCTACGAGGTGCACGATTCCGACACCGACCTGCATTGGGCGAGACCCGTTTTGGAGTTTGAGGCCTACAAAGGCAGCTTGGAATACAAAATCGTGATGACTTATCCCGATTTGAACATTATCGAAGAACGCGTTGATTTATAACCGCGCCCGAACATTCTTTACTTACCCCACGTCCCGAAAGGATACGACATGAAAAAACTATTACCGGCATTACTCCTGAGCAGTATCGCACTGGCCGCCTGCGCCGCCCCTTACCCCGATGATTATTACGACGACTACTATTATGACCGCTATGAACGCGATTACGATCGTTATGACGACTACCGTTACCGCGACGGCAAGTATTACGATGACGACTACATCGAACACCAAATTTACAGCGATCCGTCTTTCGAACAAAAACGCGCGCAAGTCATGCGGATACTCGAACGACGCGGCTACCGCGTCCATGAAATCGAAGCCGACGACCGCCGCGGCCGCCCCGTACTGAAAGCCGAAGCCTTCAGAAACGGACGCGAATACGACATCGTCTTCTCATGGCCGGATTTGCGGATTATCAGCGAACGCATCGACTATTAATCCGATTAATCCGTTCCGCCACACGCCGCAAGGGCAAACTCCGCGCGGCGTTTTCCGTTTCAGACGGCCTTTCCTGATTAAAGGCCGTCTGAAAGCCTATTTCCCCGCCTTCAGAGCCGCTAACCGTTCAGCAATACGGTTGTTGCGGCTCAAGTCTTCCAATTCCTTCAATTTTGCCAACTGCG
>ERZ772764.707-NODE-707-length-22203-cov-13.022666_pt1 | contig 22203 bp, 20 predicted proteins | sample MGYA00512163_ERZ772764 | MGnify/ENA primary metagenome ERZ772764 (study PRJEB29015, sample SAMEA2737903) | human oral metagenome | biome: human oral; feature: human-associated habitat; material: dental | place: China | collected 2094 ... | reverse complement strand
TGGCCATGCCCAGGAAGAAACCCAAGTCGTTCAAGTCGGACGGCACCCCCAAGAAACGCTGGAGCGCCGCCGAGCGCGCCGCCCGCGGACACAAACCCCGCCGCTCGGGCGGGGTGCGCAACCCGGAAGCGCGCTCCGGTCGTTTCGACCGGGACGATCGCGCCCGGGACCGTGACGACCGCGGCTCGCGATACGAGGACCGTGGTTTCGGTCGCGAGGGAAACCGCGACAGGGATCGCGGTCGCCGTGATGACCGAGGCTGGCGTGATGACCGCGGGGCCGGGCAGCGGTGGGGCGGGTCCCGTTCCCGTTACGGATGGCGTGAGGACCGGGACGATTCACGGGAGCGGGGCGGAGACCGGGGAGACCGGTTCGCGCGTCGCCGCGACGACTTCCGAGGCCGCGACGGTGAGCGTCGCCGCGACGACCACGAGGGAAGAGAGAAACGGAGGCGTCGGGATCGCGACTTCGACCGGGACCTCCGTCGCGATGACCGCCCGAGGGGTTTCCGCGGTTCCCGGCGGGACCGTCAGGAGCATCCGTACGGTCGCCGCGACCACGAGCGTCGCGGCCACTACGATCGCCGGTCCGACAAGGCGCGCGGCCACTTCCGGGAATCCCGCGACTTCGACCCCGTCGAACAGGATCAGATGAGCTGGGAGGCCACCACCGTCGAGGTGGAGGTCACCGATGACGACGCGACCTCCGGTTTCGCCGAACTCGGCGTGGCCGCTCCCATGGTGGCGGCCCTGAAACAGCAGGGCATCACGGAGCCATTCCCGATCCAGCGCGCCACCATCGCCGACGCCATCGCTGGCCGCGACGTGCTCGGCCGTGGCCGCACCGGTTCCGGCAAGACCCTGGCATTCGGGTTGCCGCTGCTGACCCGCCTGGCCGTCGACGAGCCCACCGGCTCCCCGCGCGCAGTGATACTGACCCCCACCCGCGAGCTGGCCCTACAGATCGCCGACAACCTGTCCCCGCTGGCCACCGTGATGGGACTCCGCCTGCACCTGGTGGCGGGCGGTATGGCCTACGGCCCCCAGATCAAGGCCTTCGAACGGGGCGTGGACGTGGCGGTGGCCACGCCCGGCAGGCTGATCGACCTCCTGGAACAGGGGATAGCCGACCTCAGCCGGGTGGAGGTGATGGTTCTCGACGAGGCCGACCACATGAGCGATCTCGGGTTCCTGCCCGCCGTCACCACCATCCTCGACGCCGTGCCCGCGGACGGGCAACGGCTCCTGTTCTCCGCCACTCTCGACGGCGCGGTTGACGAGCTGGTCAGACGCTACCTCGCCGATCCGGTCACCCACGAGGTGGACTCCGGCAAGGCGTCGGTGACCACCATGACCCATCACGTGCTGCACGTGGTCCCGCACCACAAGAACCAGGTCACGGCCGAGATCGCGAACCGGGAGGGCAGGACCGTGGTCTTCGCCCGCACCCAGATGGGAACCGACCGCATCGCGAGGCAGCTGCGTGAGGCCGGGGTGATGGCCGGGGCGCTGCACGGCGGTCTCACCCAGGGCGCCCGCGCCCGCATCCTCGCGGCCTTCAAACGCGGCGAGGTGCCAGTGCTGGTCGCCACCGACGTCGCCGCCCGTGGCATCCACGTCGACGACATCTCCCTGGTGCTCCAGGTGGATCCACCCAAGACCAACAAGGACTACCTCCACCGCGCCGGACGCACCGCCCGCGCCGGTGAAGAGGGGGCCGTGGTCAGCGTCGTTCTGCCACACCAGCGCAAACAGATGCGCCGGATCGTGGGTCAGGCCGGGGTCAAGACCGAACCGGTCGAGGTGACCCCGGGCAGCGACGAACTCGCCGGGCTCACGGGTGCCCGTCCCTGCCTGGGGGCTCCCGTGACTGAGGCCGACTACCAGGCGCTGATCGCCCCCAGGCCCCAGCAGCGGCGCCGTCCCGGCGGAGGTCGCGGTCGCGGCCCTTGGCGGCGTGGCGATCGCCGGGATCGCGGCCACCGGGGAGAGCGGGGTTAGGATCTGCCCGTCATGACCGAGACCATCCAGGTGCGGCTGGCCAGCGCAGCAGATGCCCCCGGGATGCTGCGCGTCAGCCGGACCGCCTTCGCCGCCCGCCGCCCCGTCGACCCGCCCGCCGACGCCCTTTCCGACACCCTCGCCGACGTGGAGCGCGCCCTGGCAGAGGGGTGGGGGGTGTGCGCCCTCGACGGCGACCGCATGGTCGGCTGCCTGCTGGTCGCCCACGACGGGGAGGCCGCCACGCTGCGCCGGGTTTCCGTGCTGCCCAGTGAGACCCGACGGGGGATCGCGAAGGCCATGATCGGAGGGGCCGTATCGCTCGCGGTGGACGCGGGTCTGAAGCGGGTCGAGGTGCTGTGCCGCCGCGAGTTCCCCGAGCTCGCGGACTGGTGGGGGAAGCACGGTTTCGGCCTGCTCCGGGAGAACGCCTCCGGGATCGTGCTCGGCCGCGACCTGCCCGTGGCCGTCACCGTCCCCACCCCAGACGCGATGCACGCCCTGGGTGTGGAGCTGGCGGGTCTGCTCCGCGCGGGCGATGTGATCATCGCCACCGGAGAACTCGGGGCAGGCAAGACCACCCTGGCCCGGGGAATCGGGGAGGGGCTCGGCGTCGAGGGCCCCGTGATCTCACCCACCTTCGTGCTCTCGCGCATCCATCCCTCCCGTGGCGGCGGCCCGGACCTGGTGCACGTGGATGCCTACCGCATGGCCGGCGCCGACGAACTGGCCGACATCGACCTCGACGCCACGCTGCCCGGGTCCGTGACCCTCGTCGAATGGGGCGAGGGAATCGCCGAATGGCTCTCCGACGAGCGGTTGGAGATCGACATCGACCGCGAGATCGGCGACGAGGCCCGGCGCGTGACCCTGACCGGCACCGGTCCCCGCTGGGCCGGTGCCCTGGAAGCCCTCAGGAGGAACCCATGACCTGGATATTGGGAATCGACACCTCCCACCACGTGGCCGTCGGCCTGGCCCGCGACGGGGAGCCCGTCGTATCCGAGGTGGTGGCCGACACCCGCGCCCACGGCGAGGCCCTGACCCCGCTGATCCAGCGACTGTGCGCCTCGGTCGGGATCGCCATGACCGGGATCGACGCCTACGCCGTCGGCATGGGGCCGGGGCCGTTCACGGGGCTGCGCGTCGGGGTCGTGACCGCCCGCACCTTGGCTGCGGTGGCGGGCAGACCCCTGCACGGGGTGTGTTCCCTCGATGTGATCGCCGCCCAGTGGCAGGACGCGCCGGACGAGTTCGTGGTGGCCTCCGACGCCCGCCGCAAGGAGTTCTACTGGGCGCTCTACCACGACGGGATCCGCGTCGGCGAACCCCGGGTGAGCGCGCCCGGGGCCATCCCGGACCTGCCCGCGGCCGGCCCGGTCCTCGACGACCCGGCCGGGCCACGTCACCTGGATGCGGCGGTGCTGGCGGCACGCTGGGCCGATCTGCCGTCCGTCGACGGGGAACCCTTCTACCTGCGGGCCGCGGACGCCGCGGTGCCGAGGACCCGCAAGTCGGCGCTGCCCCGCCTCAGGGTGCCTCGATGATCATCCGCACCGCCGTGCCCGCCGACGCCCCCGCGCTGGCCCGGCTGGAGCTGGTCTTCCCGGCGCGGCAACGCTGGTCGGAGGCCTCCTGGCTGGAGGAGATCGGCGCTGACGGCCGCCTCGTGGAGGTGGCTGAGACCGCACCCGATGGCGTGATCGCCTGCGCGTCCTGGCGTCACGCGGGGAACACCACCGACCTGGACCGGATCGTCGTCGCGGGGGAACACCGCCGCCGGGGCATCGCGGGAAAGCTGCTGGGGCGCGGGATCGCCTGGGCCGCGGAGCAGGGGGCCGGAAACGTTCTGCTGGAGGTGGCCTCCGACAACACCGCGGCCATCGGGTTCTACGCCGCGAACTGGTTCGTTCCGGTGAACCGGCGCAGAAACTACTACGGACGGGGCGTCGACGCCGTGGTCATGGGGAAGAAGATGAATACGGAGGAGATTCAATGAGCGAACCGCTGATCCTGGGAATCGAGTCCTCCTGCGACGAGACGGGCGTCGGCATCGTCCGCGGCGACCAGTTGCTGGCCAACGAGGTCGCAAGCTCCGTCGACCTCCACGCGCGTTTCGGGGGAGTGGTGCCGGAGATCGCCTCCCGGGCGCACCTGTCTGCCTTCGTGCCCACCCTGCAACGCGCCGTCGCCGCGGCCGACGTGGACCTGGCCGAGGTTGACGCCATCGCTGTCACCGCCGGGCCCGGCCTGATGGGAGCCCTGCTGGTGGGGATCTCGGCCGCCAAGGCCCTCGCCGCGCATCTTGGCAAACCGTTGTACGGGGTGAACCACCTCGTCGGGCACATCGCCGTCGATCTCCTCGACCACGGTCCTCTCCCGATGCCAGCCCTGGCGTTGCTGGTCTCCGGCGGCCACACATCCCTGCTGCACGTTCGCGACCTGGCCCGTGACATCGAGGAACTGGGTTCCACCATCGATGACGCAGCAGGGGAGGCCTACGACAAGGTGGCGCGGCTGTTGGACCTGCCCTACCCGGGCGGTCCCGTCATTGATCGCGCCGCAGCCGATGGCGATCCCGCGGCCATCCGTTTCCCGCGCGGCCTGACGGCGCGCCACGACCTCGAGAAACACCGCTTCGACTTCTCCTTCTCCGGTTTGAAGACGGCGGTGGCGCGCTGGGTGGAGACCGCCCGGCTGGAGGGCCGGGAGGTCCCCGTGGGCGACGTGTGCGCCAGCTTCCAGGAGGCCGTTGCCGACGTGCTGGTGGCCAAGACCCTCGACGCCGCCCGGCAGGTCGGTGTGGGGACGATCCTGCTCGGCGGGGGAGTGGCCGCCAATTCGCGGCTGCGTGGACTGCTCGAGGAACGGGCCGCCGCTGAGGGTGTCGCGGTGCGGCGCCCGAGACCGGGGCTGTGCACCGACAACGGAGCGATGATCGCCGCCGTCGGGTTGACGGCCGTGCGCGCGGGACTGCCCCCGTCGTCGCTGGACTTCTCCGCGCTGACTGGGCTGCCCGTCAATCGGATCGTGGTCTGACGGGAACTTCCACGTATCAGATAGGTAACAATCCGTTCCACAACTGTACCCCGGGGTTTTCAGCGACTTCGGGTACTACTAAGGTCCGATGCCAACTGGTCCCGTGGTGGGACCAGGTGTCGGCTCACGACAAGGAGAAAACATGAAGTTCAGGGGAACCAAGGCGGCCCTGGCTGTGCTGGTGAGCGGAGCACTGATGCTCGGCGCCTGCACCAGCGGCGAGGATCCCGATGCCGAGAACAGCAGTCCCGGAGCAGCCGAGACCGTCGTCGGAGGCGGCGACCCCTGCATTCGCGACGCGGGCATCAAGGAAACCGCCGACGGCCAGGTGGTCTACAGCCCCGGCCCCGGCAACTGGAGCGGGTACAACACCGTAACCAACGCCACCTACTCCACCTACAACTCGGTGGTCGCCGACCAGATGTTCGGCAATTTCTGGTACTTCGGAACCGACGGCACCGTCTGCGAGGACAAGGAGTTCGGAACCTCCGAGGTGGTGAGCCAGGATCCGCTCGAGGTGAAGTACACCATCGCCGACAACGCGAAATGGTCCGACGGCACCCCGATCACCATCAACGACTACCTGCTGGACTGGGCGGCCCAGAACCCCGAGTTCCTGGTCCCTGGCCTGGCGAGCGGCCAGAACAAGGACGCGGAAGCAGTGTTCAACCACGTCTCCACGACCTTCTCCGAGCATGTCCCCGAGGGGCCGCAGGGCGAGGCGGGCTCCAAGACGTTCACCATCAAGTTCAAGGGGCAGTACCCGGACTACAAGGCGATTCTGTCCTCTCCCCTTCCTGCGCACATCGTGGCCAAGCAGTCCGGGCTGGAACCCGACGCCCTGGCCAAGGCCATCCTGAACCGTGACGTGGAGACCGTTAAAAAGGCGGCCAAGTTCTGGAACGAGGGATGGATCTTCCAGCCCGGCCAGCTTCCCGACGCCTCCCTCATCCCGTCCTCGAACCGCTACCAGCTGAAGCAGGGTGGCTGGAAGGACACCACCCTCACCCTCGAGGCGAACCCGAACTACTGGGGTACCCCGGCCGGAACCAAGAACCTGGTGTTCTCCTACGTGGCCGACAACCAGATGTCCCAGTCGCTGCAGAACGGCGATCTGGACGTGATTCGCCCGCATGCCACCGTCGACACCGTCAAGCGGCTGCAGGGAATCGGTTCTTCCATCCAGGTGGCGACCACCTCGGAGATGACCTGGGAACACCTGGACTTCAACTTCCGCGACACCAACGTCTTCTCCGACGCCCAGGGCGGCAAGAAGCTGCGTGAGGCCTTCGCGCACTGCGTGCCGCGCCAGACCATCCTCGACCGGCTCATCAAGCCGATCAAGGAGGACGCGCAGCTGCTGAACGCCCGCGAGGTCCTGCCCTTCCAGAAGAACTACCAGGAGGTCACCTCCAAGTCCTACGACGGCCGCTACGACCAGGTCGACATCGAGAAGGCCAAACAGCTGGTAGCGGAGAGCGGCATCCAGACCCCGATCAAAGTCCGTATCGGCTACAAGGCCGGCAACCAGCGGCGTACGGAAACCGTCGCGGCCATCCAGTCCTCCTGCAAGGACGCCGGTTTCGAAGTGGTGGACGCAGCCGCCCAGGACTTCTTCGAGAACGCGATCGTCAAGGGCGACTACGAGATCGCGCTGTACGCCTGGTCCGGTTCCGGTCTCCTCACCACCGGCCAGAACATCCAGGCCACCGGCAGGCCCCAGAACTACGGCCAGTACTCCAACGAAAAAGTTGATCAGGCCTGGGACAAGCTGACCAACACCCTCGATCCCAAGGAGCAGGTGGAACAGACCACGGTCATCGAGAAGGAACTTTGGGACACGCTGTTCAACATCCCGCTCTACTCCCACCCCGGGGTGGTGGCGTGGAACTCCAAGGTGCGCAACGTGAGGGTCACCGCGGCCCAGTCCACGGTGTCCTGGAACGCCTTCCAGTGGCAGATGCGCTGATGCAGAACTGATCTGCCCTGATCCCAAACCGAGGGGGTGGATGGCCGTGGCCATCCACCCCCTCGGCCGTTGAAGAGGGACCGAGTGTCCCAAAACCTGGACCACGACTGGCGCGGGGTTGCCTGAAAGTGCTCTATTATCTGGCGCTATGGGTCAGCCAGGCGTTGGCCCGGCAGCCTCCTGAAAAGGAACTCTCGTGATCAAGTACATTGCCAAACGCTTGGGAATCTCGTTGTTGGTTCTCCTGCTGGGCTCCTTGCTGATGTTCATTCTGGTGATCAACGCCGGTGACCCGCTGGCGGACCTGCGTGAATCGAACTCGCCCAACAGGGACAACCTGATTCGTCAGCGCACCCTCCTACTGGGGCTCGACAAACCCTGGTACGAGCGTTACCTGAACTGGATCGGAGGAGCCGCCAAGTGCCTGTACGGACAGTGTGACCTGGGCACCGCGTCGAACGGTCAATCCGTCAACGCCCTGATCGCCTCGGCGGCCGGGGTCTCGATCCGGTTGGTGATCCTGGCCACGTGCCTGGCCATCATCACCGGTGTCATCCTGGGTATCCTGACCGCGATCCGGCAGTACAGCGGATTCGACTACGCCATCACGATGATGGCCTTCGTGTTCTTCTCCCTTCCGGTGTTCTGGTTCGCGGTGCTGCTGAAGCAGTACGCCGCCATCGAGTTCAACAACTGGATAGAGAAGGCCCGCTTCACACCGTTAACGATAGTGGTTACAGCCCTGGTACTCGCCTTCATCGTCGCAGCGATCGTCGGCGGTCCGTGGAAGCGGCGCCTGATCACCTTCGGGATCCTGGCCGGGAGCTTCGCTGGAATCATGATCTACTTCGACGCGGTGCGCTGGTTCCGCCGCCCCGCGGTCGGCATCCCGGTCTACATCCTGTTGGTGATCGGCATCGGTGCCCTGATGATCGTGCTCACCAGCGGTTTCGAGAACAAGAAGGTGCGCAACGCGGTGGGAGCCACCGCCCTGGTGAGCATCGTCGGCTATTCCGTGCTGCGCGGGGTCCTGATGAAGACCCCCTCCATTCCGCTGCTGCTCGGCCTGCTGGCCGTCGCCATCGGGGTCGGGATCGCGGCGGGTCAACTGCTGGGAGGTTTCTCCAAGCGCCAGGCCAGTTTCGCCTCGGCGATCACGGGTCTGCTCGCATCCCTGGCAGCGTTGATTGATCTCCTGCTCAGCAACTGGGCGGCCTACCTGGCCAAGGTGAGCCGCCCGATCTCGACCATCGGGGCGTCCACACCGAACCTGGAAACCACGTGGTGGGGTGAGACGATCGACGGCCTCACCCACCTGCTGCTGCCCACCATCGCCCTGACCCTGATCTCGATCGCCTCCTACACCCGTTACACACGGGCCTCGATGCTGGAGGTCCTGAACCAGGACTACATCCGCACCGCGCGTTCCAAGGGCGTCTCCGAACGCAAGGTCATCACCCGGCACGCGCTGCGCAACGCCCTGATCCCGCTCGCCACCATCGTGGCCTTCGACTTCGCCAACCTCATCGGCGGCGCCGTCATCACGGAGACGGTGTTCGCCTGGCAGGGCATGGGCACCCTGTTCAAGGAGGGCCTGCAGGCAGCCGACCCGATGCGGGTGATGGGCTTCTTCCTGGTCACCGGAACGGCCGCCGTGGTGATGAACATGCTGGCCGATCTCGCCTATGCCTTCCTCGACCCGAGGATCTCCCGATGAGCGCCAAAGAATCCGAGGAAAAAATGTCCGATCAGACCACGTCCGAGCAGACCAACCCGGAGCAGAACGCCCCGGAACCGGCCAACTACGACCTCGACGAGGACCTCGACAAAGCGGGCGGTAAGTCCTATTCGCAGGGCTCGCTGGTGTGGCGTCGCTTCCTGCACCACAAGGGAGCGATGGTCGCCAGCGCCATCCTGATCCTGGTGATCCTGCTGGCCTTCACCTCCACGGGGGTGGGTTCCCTGCCCGGATGGTGGCCGAAGAACCACGTCGACCTCTACCCCTTCCCCCAGGGCAGTCCCAACGGAGAACCCACCCTGCGGTTCTGGCCGTTCACCCTGGGCGAGCATCCCTTCGGGCAGGACACCATCGGCAAGGACTACTTCGCCCTGGTGATGCAGGGCACCCAGAAATCCGTGATCATCGCCTTCATGGTCGGTCTGATCGCCACCATGATCGGAACCCTCATCGGCGGTGCGGCCGGTTATTTCCGGGGCCGCATCGAGTCCATCCTGATGCGGGCCACCGACCTGGTGATCATCATTCCGCTGCTGGTGCTGGCCGCGGTGCTGGGACGCATGGTCGACGGGGCCAACATCTACGTCCTCGCCGGGGTACTGGGTGTCGTGGTGTGGACCGGCATGGCACGCCTGGTGCGCGGCGAGGTGCTCTCGCTTCGCGAACGCGAGTTCGTGCACGCCGCCAAGGCCATCGGCACCTCGAACTGGCGCATCATCTTCCGGCACATCCTGCCGAACTGCATTGGCACCATCGTGGTGAACTCGACGCTGCTGATCGCCTCGGCCATTCTGCTGGAGACCGCGTTGTCCTACCTGGGATTCGGTGTGCGGGCCCCGGAATCGTCGCTGGGTCTGCTGATCTCCCAGAACCAGGAGGCCATGGACACCCGGCCCTGGCTGTTCTGGTGGCCGGGCCTGTTCATCCTGACCATCGCCCTGTGCGTCAACTTCATCGGCGACGGCCTGCGTGACGCCTTCGACCCGCGGCAGCAGATGGATTGAGGGGAAAGAAACAAATGAGCACTGAAGTGAACGAGACAATCCCCCCCACCCAGGAAACCGAATCGGTGCTCCAGTTCCGGGAACTGGATGTCAACTTCCGCACCGAGTTCGGGCGGGTCCACGCCGTCAAGGGCGTCTCCCTGGCGGTCAGGCCGGGCGAGGTGGTCGCCCTGGTGGGTGAATCCGGTTCCGGCAAGTCGGTCACCGCGACCACGGCCCTCGGACTGCTGCCGAAGACCGCCCGTATCACGGGGGAGACGATGGTGGCCGACAAGGCCATCTCGAAACTCACCCCCCGGCAGCTGCGTGGCCTGCGTGGCAACCGCGTGGCCATGGTCTTCCAGGAACCGATGACCGCCCTCAACCCGGTCATCAAGATCGGTGAACAACTCACCGAATCAATGGAGGTGCACAACGTCGCCCACGGCGCGGAGGCGTGGCAGAAGGCCATCGACCTGCTCAACGCCGTCGGCATCCCGAACGCGGAACGGCGCGTCAAGCAGTACCCCCACGAGCTGTCGGGCGGCATGCGGCAGCGCGTGGTGATCGCCATGGCGCTGGCCTGCGATCCCGAGGTGATCATCGCCGACGAACCCACCACGGCCCTCGATGTCACCGTGCAGGCCGACATCCTGGACCTGCTGCGGTCGCTGAAGGAGAAACTGAACACCGGAATCCTGCTCATCACCCACAACATGGGGGTGGTGGCCGACATGGCGGACCGGGTCGCGGTGATGTTCAAAGGCAACATCGTGGAGCGCGGCACCGTGGAGGAGGTGCTGCTCAAACCGCAGCACCCCTACACCAAGAAACTGCTGGCCGCGGTTCCCCACCTCGGGGAGGGACACGGCCAGTTCGGCTCCGCCCCGCGCGAGGTACCCGGGGACGCCGAATCGGCCCTTGAGGTAAACGAACTGGTGGTGGAGTACAAACGCGCGGGCCGCAAGCCGTTCCGGGCCGTCGACGGCGTCACCTTCGACGTGAAACGCGGCGAGATCGTCGGCCTGGTGGGCGAGTCGGGTTCCGGCAAGTCGACCATCGGCCGGGCCCTGCTGGGGTTGATCCCATCGGCCGGGGGAAACGTTAAGGTGCTCGGCCAGGAACTGGTCCAGGGACACGGCCGCAGGAAGGTTTCGCAGGGCAAGAGCCTGAAGGGCCTGCGGCGCCGCGTCGGGGTGATCTTCCAGGACCCTGCGGCCTCCCTCAACCCGCGGCTGCCCGTCGGCGACGTCATCTCCGAACCCCTGGAGGTGCACAGGATCGGGAACAAGGCGTCGCGGCAGAAGCGGGTCTATGAACTGCTGGAGGCCGTCGAGCTCCCGAGGAGCGCCTTCAACCGCTACCCGCACGAGCTTTCCGGAGGTCAGCGGCAGCGCGTCTCGATCGCCCGCGCGCTCTCGTTGAGCCCGGATTTGCTGGTCGCCGACGAACCCACCTCGGCCCTCGACGTCTCGGTGCAGGCCCAGGTGCTGGGAATGCTGACCGATCTGCAGCGGGACTTCGGGTTCGCGTGCCTGTTCATCAGCCATGACCTGGCCGTGATCGACTCGCTCGCGCACCGCGTCGTCGTGATGCAGTACGGCAAGATCGTCGAGAAGGGGGATCGGCAGCGGGTGCTGCTCGACCCGCAGGAGGAGTACACCAAGCGTCTCCTGGCGGCTGCGCCCGTTCCGGACCCTATCGAGCAGCGCAGGCGCCGCGAGGAACGCCACCGCCTGCTGAAGGCGCTGGGCGACGAGATCGTGGAACTCGACACCCGCGAACTGGACCAGTAAGGGGTTTCCCGGCACGAGCTGGTCGATCCGGGGGGAACCTTCAATCCCCCGATCCCATCAGCCTGTCGATGGCCCTGCGGTCCTTCTTCGTCGGGCGACCGGCGCCCCGGTCGCGCTTGGCAACCGGGACGTTGAGGAACGCGGGGCGTTCGGGGGAGTGGTCGACGTAGGCCTTCCGCGCGATGGGCGCGCCGACCCGCTTGCTCAGCAACTCCACCACCTCGAACTCCCGCGTCCAGCCGGGCTCCTTCACGGTGACCCGATCCCCGGGCCTGACCGCGTGTGCCGGTTTGACGGGGTCACCGTTGAGCCGGACGTGCCCTCCGGTGACGGCCTTCGTCGCCAGCGAACGGGTCTTGAAAAGCCGGACGCTCCACAACCACACGTCGATTCGGGTCATGCGGAGATTCTAGGAGGCTCGCGGATGAGCACCGACCGGCAGGCTCCCGCGAACCGGGTGGTTCCGACACGGCCGGTTCAACCGGCTTTGGAAGGGTAAAGCTGGTTGAGCCGGGCCGCGACGAAGGAACGGCCCGTGTCGAAACCACTCCGGTGATTGAGTGACAGACCCGGCCACGGAGGCCTTGGTTTCGATTCGGCCGGCTCGCTGACGCTCGCAAGCCGGCTCAACCAACTTTGGGAAGGGTGCGCTTGCAAGCTGGCTCAATCAACTTCGGGGAGGATGCTCGCAGGCCGGCTCAATCGGCTTTGGGCGGGGAGCCTCTAGGCTGCACTCGTGGACATTCTGAGCGACGACGGCGCCCTGGCCCTGGAGATGGCGGCCGCGGAGGCCGATCCGGATTCGCTCGGTGCCGCCGAACGGATGCGGCGGCGTTTCCCACCGGAGCTTGCCGCTGCCGCCCTGACCCAGGTGGCCCTGCGGCGACGGGCCCGGGAAAAACTGCCCATGGCGGACCGGATGTTCTTCACCCCCGATGGGCTGGAGCAGGCGACCCGCTGGGTGGTGGCCCGGTGGCGTGCCGCGCGGTTCGTCGAGGCCGGTGTCAGCGATGTGTGGGACCTGGGATGCGGGATCGGGGTCGACGCGATGGCCTTCGCGGAGGCGGGCCTCGGGGTTCACGCCGTCGAATCGGACCCCGCTACCGCCGCCCTCGCCCGGGCCAACCTGGCTCTGGTCGGGGGTGGGGAGGTGACCGTGGGGCGCGCCGAGGATATCCGGGTTCCCGAGGGCTGCGGGATCTTCCTCGACCCGGCCCGCCGCACCGCGCGGGGCCGGACCTGGGACGTCGCCGACCTCACCCCGCCCTGGTCGCTGGTGGAGGACCACCTGCGGGGGCAGCGGGTGGTTTTCGTCAAACTCGGCCCCGGGCTGCCGAAACAACTCATCCCGGAAGGCGTCGGAGCGGCCTGGGTGTCGGTGGGGGGTGACGTGGTCGAGCTGATGCTGAGCAACGCCTTGGAGCCCGGCCCCCGGGCGGTCGTGTTCCCTCGTTCAGAGACCGAGCCCCACGTTCTGACCGGGGGTGTCGCCCCGCTGCCCGTCGCCCCGCCCGGGAGGTTCATCCACGAACCCGACAACGCGGTAATCCGCGCCGGCCTCGTGGCCGAATCCGCGCCCGGCGGCTGGCTGCTGGCCCCCGGGGTGGCCTACGTCTCCTCCGATTCCCCGATCGGCGGACCCTTCGTCACTTCCTACCGGGTGATCGACGTGCTCGACCACGACGTCACCACCCTCAGGCGGTGGGTCAAACAGCACCGGATCGGACGGCTGGAGATCAAACGGCGCGCCATCGACGTCGACCCCGCCGTTCTGCGGAAACAACTGAAACCGAGGGGCGATGGGTCGGCGACCCTGCTGTTGGCCCGGACCGTCGCCGGGGCCAGGGCCTTCGTGGTCGAACGGGTGGGCTGACCTGCTCACCGACGCCTGTGGTGCCAGATATAGCAATTGCTATAATTGCGTCATGAAGGAGTCGTTGGCCGAGATCGCCGCATCGTCCGATGCCGCGATGGCCAAGGCCCGTATGAAACTCGTCGCCGGGGTCCGGGAAGCCGCCCGGGCCGGGATGACCCAGACCGAGATCGCCGCGCAGATCGGCAGAAGCCAACCGGAGGTGTCGCGGTTGCTCCGATTCCATGGCACGACACCGCTGGCGCTTCGTCTTCGAAAGGCGAGTGGTCAGATTCGGCGGCTGATCCATGATGCCGGGGGAAGCGTGTTCGGGTTTTCGGATCAGTGGCAACAGGGACGGAGAAAGCGGACTCGGACGTGGACCTGCTGTTCGAGATGAAGCGGCCGCTGGGACTTCTCGCTCTCGGGCGCCTGGAGGCGCGCATCGCCGAACTCGTAGACGCTGAGGTGGATCTGGTTCCTGAGAGCACGCTGCGCCATGACCTCAGGCAGCGGGTGCTGGACGAGGCGGTCCCGCTGTGAGGCGTCCGGATCCGACACTTTCTTGGCACTCGGCTTGATTGAGTGCTAACGGGGGTATAGCCTTTTTCTGGCACTCGGTAGGCCCGGGTGCCAACCCGGGTGGCACCCGCGACGACGCCCGGACCGGACACCGAACTGAATCCGGCTCTCGCCGGACAACTACAGAAAGGGGTTTGTCGTGGCAACCACGATCAAGCCGCTCGAGGACCGCGTCCTCGTCCAGCCGCTCGAGGCCGAGCAGACCACCGCTTCCGGGCTGGTCATCCCCGACACCGCCAAGGAGAAGCCGCAGGAGGGCCGCGTCGTTGCCACCGGTCCCGGCCGCATCGACGACAAGGGCAACCGCGTCCCGCTCGACGTCGCCGAGGGCGATGTCGTCATCTTCAGCAAGTACGGGGGCACCGAGGTCAAGTACGACGGCTCCGAGTACCTGCTGCTCAACGCCCGCGACATCCTCGCCGTCGTCTCCCGCTGAATCGAGGCGTGACCCATGGCAAAGACTCTGCAGTTCGACGAGGAGGCGCGGCGTTCGCTTGAGCGCGGCGTCGACACCCTCGCCAACACCGTCAAGGTGACCCTCGGCCCCAAGGGCCGCTACGTCGTGCTCGACAAGAAGTGGGGCGCCCCCACCATCACCAACGACGGCGTGACCGTCGCCAAGGAGGTCGAGCTCGAGGATCCCTACGAGGATCTCGGCGCCCAGCTCGCCAAGGAGGTCGCCACCAAGACCAACGACGTCGCCGGCGACGGCACCACCACCGCCACCGTGCTGGCCCAGGCGCTGGTCCACGAGGGCCTGCGCGCCGTGGCCTCCGGGTCGAACCCCGTCGGGTTGAAGCGCGGCATCGACAAGGCCGTTGAGGCCGTCGTCGAGCGGCTCCACGAGAACTCCCGTTCCGTCGACACCACCGCCGACATGGCCAACGTCGCCACCATCTCCTCGCGTGACGAGCAGATCGGTGAGCTGATCGCCGAGGCCTTCGACAAGGTCGGCAAGGACGGCGTCATCACCGTCGACGAGTCCCAGACCTTCGGCACCGAGCTGGAGTTCACCGAGGGCATGCAGTTCGACAAGGGCTACCTGTCGCCGTACTTCGTCACGGACGCCGACCGCATGGAGGCCGTCCTGGAGGATCCCTACATCCTCATCAACTCCGGCAAGATCTCCTCCATGAACGACCTGCTCCCGCTGCTGGAGAAGGTCATCGCCGCCAAGGGCACCCTGTTCGTGGTGGCGGAGGACGTCGACGGCGAGGCCCTGTCCACGCTGGTGGTCAACAAGATCCGCGGCACCTTCACCTCCGTGGCCGTCAAGGCCCCCGCCTTCGGTGACCGCCGCAAGGCCATGCTCGAGGACATCGCCATCCTCACCGGCGGCCAGGTCGTCGCCCCCGAGGTGGGTCTCAAACTGGACCAGGTCGGCCTCGAGGTGCTCGGCCGCGCCCGCCGCATCGTCGTCACCAAGGACAACACCACCATCGTCGACGGCGCTGGCGAGCAGTCCGAGGTTGCGGCCCGCGTCGCCCAGCTGCGTGCCGAGATTGAACGCACCGACTCCGACTGGGATCGCGAGAAGCTCCAGGAGCGCGTCGCGAAGCTGGCCGGTGGTGTGTGCGTCATCAAGGTCGGTGCCGCCACCGAGGTGGAACTGAAGGAGAAGAAGCACCGCATCGAGGACGCCGTCTCGGCCACCCGCGCGGCCATCGAGGAGGGCATCGTCGCCGGTGGCGGCTCGGCCCTCATCCACGCTGCCAAGGTGCTCGACGGCGACCTGGGCCTGACCGGCGACGAGCGCGTCGGTGTGGCCATCGTCCGCAAGTCGGTGGTGGAGCCGCTGCGCTGGATCGCCGAGAACGGCGGCGAGGCGGGCTACGTCATCACCTCCAAGGTCGCCGACCTGGAACCGGGGCACGGCTACAACGCCCGCACCGGTGCCTACGAGAACCTCATCGAGGCCGGCGTCATCGACCCGGTGAAGGTCACCCGCTCCGCGCTGGCCAACGCCGCCTCCATCGCCTCCCTGCTGCTCACCACCGAAACCCTCGTGGTGGAGAAGAAGGAAGACGAAGAGGACAAGTGAGCTGACTCACACGAGGAGCCCCGGGACCACACGGTTCCGGGGCTCCGCGTCATGCGCAGGAATTTGAGGTGGCAACCCTGGAACGGGTGGGGTGATGACATCCGGGAAATCCCGTCGGCCATCCGGATGACTTTGTGGCCTTGGGAAGTGCCCGTAGGTTTGCGGTGACTCATCGATGCGCACCCCCATCGCAGGTCGGCAACATTTTTCTTTCTTCAACTGAGCGGAGCATAGAATGTCCATCAGTCGTCGTGCCGTCCTCGCCACGGCCGCCGCAGCCCTTCCCGCGGTGACACTCCTGGGGAGTGTCCACGACGCCGTCGCCGCCCCGGGAACGACCTACTACATTGCCGAGGAGGGTGATGACCAGGCCGCCGGGACCTCCGAGAGCACACCCTGGCAGTCCGTCAACAAGGTCGTCGCGGCCATCAACGCCGGGCAGATCGTCCGGGGGGACACCATCGTGTTCAAGCGTGGCCAGACTTTCTACGGGCAGTTCACCGACCTGTCGGGTCTGCAGGGTGAAGGTCGGATCACCTTCGGTGCCTACGGGAGTGGGGAGAAACCCAGGATCATGGGATACAAGGTCCTCAACAAGCCCGAGGCCTGGAAGAACATCGGCGGTAACCAGTGGCAGATCGAACTGGTCGAGGGAAACTACACCGGCAACACCCTGACGGGCAATGCGAACGTCGGATTCCTTCTTCTCGACAGCGCATTCCACGGGAGGAGGAAGTTCCCCGACGAAGCGAAACTGGAAAGCGACCTGGAGTTCTACTCGGTCAGACGGGATGAAGCCGAAAGGGTCAAGACGCTCACCGTTTACAGCAAGGAGAACCCCTCCAGCCGTGGTGACCTGCGTGTCGCAGTGGATGGTGTAATTTTCCAGGCCGTCCCGAACATGACCATCCAGGACCTTGACCTCATCGGTTGCGGAGGACACGGCATTCAGGTCCGCGACGTCGGTGGCGTGGAGGTACTCCGCAATCGTATCCGCCACATCGGGGGAAGCCACCTCCGTGAGGAAAAAGACAGTTCGATCAAACACTGGCGCTACGGCAATGGCATCGAGGTGTATCTCGGCGGCAGCGACGTGCTGGCTGAGGACAACATCATCCACGACGTCTACGATGTGGCGATCACCATCCAGGGTCACCAGGTTCTGAAACCCACCGAGAAGGAACCAGTCATTCGCATCGGCAGCAGCAACGTGCACTTCAGGAAGAACTACATCACCCGCTGCAGCCAATCCTTCGAGGTCTGGGCGGCGGGTCCTGAGGACAAGAGCCAGGCCGATACCACCAGCGCCAAAGCCGGGATCCGCAATTGCTCCTTCACCGACAATTACTGCGAGGACGCCGGCATCGGCAGTTGGGGTCAGGAGGTGCGCCCCAACCCAGACGAGGGTGGTGTGCACCTGCTGTCCTACGGCGAGGACTTGCCTATCGAGCTGTCCATCACCGGTAACCAGTTCATCAACGCGAAGAACGCCTACATGTACCGTTCCCCGGAGCACAAGTCCCCGATCTCGATCGACCGGAACGTGATTCAGCTCGCCGCGGGCCAGAAGCTCCAGCAACAGCGTTCCGAGACCATCGAGCAGCACGCGGCATGGTCGCAGGCCACCGGATTCGACGCGAACAGCACCTTCACCGTCGCCGGCTGACCGGTTCCCCGGAATCGACTCCTGGGCGGGACGCGATCGCCAGCGCCAGCTCGCAGAACATCGCGTTCGCCCAGGAGAACCAGGGGCGGGTGAAACGCGACGGATCATCGGCGTCGACGCCCTCGTGCATCCACCCGGTACCCCCGGTGCTGTTCATCAACATGTGCAGGCAGGCCAGTTGCTCATCCTCGTGGGATGCAGTCAAGCCCGTGACCGCGATCGCGATCGGCCAGACGTGGCCGGGTGGGGTGTGTGGGGAACCGACGCCGCGCAGCCGGATACCGTCGACGAAGCAGGGGTTCTCGGGGGACAGGACCCTGCGGCGGGTGGCCAGGTACACGGGGTCGTCGACCGCCAACACTCCCAGATAGGGCAACCCGAGCAGAGACGGCAGATTCGCATCGTCCATGAACAGCTGTCCTCCCAAACCGTCGACTTCGTAGAGCAGGTGGGGCTCAGGGTCCTCGATCGTCCCGAAACAGCGGATGCCATCCTCGATCCCTGCCGCTAGGCGCTCCGTCCGAGCACGCCGGTCGCTATCCAGGATGGACGCCAAAGGCCGCAGGGTGCTGGCCAGGAAGGCGTTTCCGGGAATGTTGAAACCGAGCTGACAGGCGTCGTCGCTGGGCCGGAAAGCCTGGAAGACCAGCCCGCACTCCCGGGCCCTGGGTCCACGGCCCGCGCGTGTGAGGGTGTCGGATGCGGGAGCCCCGGGACGGGTGAAGCGATACGGACTCGCCGCCTCATGCCGTTGTTCGGTCTCGGTGATGGTGAGGATGACGTCGAAGGCGTCGTAGAAATCGGCATTCAGCCACTCACGGCAGCCGAGCCCGTCCAGGCGAAGCGCCAGGTCGAGAGGGAAGGTCAGCGAGTCGAGTTCCCACTTGCGTTCCCACACCCACGGTCCCTGCCTCGGTCGGTCATCATCCCAGCGGTTTCCGCTCGGTCGCCGGTTGAAGGCGTTGGCATGGGGATCGACCAGGATCATCCGCCAGTGACGCCGGAGCAGGCCGGCGGCCACCCCAGCCAGTTCCGGGTGGCGCGGGGCGAGGCGAAGCAACGGGGACAGCTGCAGACAGGAATCCCGCAACCACATGGCGGGGATGTCGCCGGTGATCACCCAGGTCTCCTCGCCATCCTCGCCCAGATCGATCGTGGTGGTGGCGATGTTGGTCAGTAGCCGGGCGGCTGCTCTCGGACATCGGCGAGCAGCCGCCCGGGCAACACCAGCGGACATGGTGTCGGCTCCCCGATGGGTGCGCCCCAGGTCACCACTCGAAGGTCAAGTTCCTCGTAGGACCCACCGAGGGGATGTCGACGGCGAGCCCCACCCTGTGCTCCGGACGCCACGAGCCGCCGGTCACGCCCAGCAGCTCCAGCAGCAGCGGTGTCACCTCGTGGCTGTACAGGGCCTTGGGCAGCCCGTCCGCCAGGAGACGAGCCGGCAGTTTCACCGGGGCGCCGAAGGCGTGCAGGATCAGGAACGAGCGCCGAACGTCGATCTCGTCCCCACCGTGCCCGCCCTCCGGGTTGTGCCCGTGGTCGGTGGTCACCGCCACCAGCCACCGTTCCCCGAGTGCTTCGTGGCGTTCGGCCACGGCCTTGACGAGGGCGCGGACGTGCTCGTCCACCTCCCCGATGGCGCTGCGATATCCGGGGGAGGCCGCGCCGTGCCGGTGCCCGGCCTCGTCGACCCCCTCGAAGTAGACGAACGCCGCATCCGGGCCCTCGTGGTTGAGCACCTGGCAGGCGTGGCTGCGCACCTCGATGTCGGCGCTGACGCAGCCGCGGGTGAAGTCGTGGGGGACGAACAGCTTGTGTTGTCCGGTGCGTTGCTGGTCGATGCGGCGCTGGATCACAGGTCCGAAGCTCCCGAGCAGCGCTTCCCACGTGGCCGCGGCGTAGGTGCGGGCCCTCGGATCGGCGAAGAATATCCGGGACAGCACGTCGGGGCATTCCGCCAGCCTGTGCCCGACGAACTCGTTCCGCCACACGTTGTTCTGCTCGTGGGTGGTGCCCGTCAGCAGGTTGGACCAGCCCGGCCCGGAGTCGGTGGGTGGGGTCATCCACACCGGAGCGATCACCCCGCCCGCGACGAGCCGGGCCAGCGTCGGCGCGGCGGGGGAGGTGATGTGTGGCATCTCGGGGCGATCCGCGGGTGCGGGTTCCGCGGCGAACCGCGGGTCGCCCGGGTGGTGGGGTTCGGCGAACGCCGGATTCCCGGGGATCACCGAGGGCACGGCGACGTCGATCCGTACCCCGTCCAGGCCGATCAGCAGCAGTTTCATGTTTCTCCTTCAGCGGGTGTGGTGCGCGGGGTCAGGATCGTGAACGCGGTCGGGGCGATCGGGGCCCCGACGCGTTCCGGGATCACGGAGCCGAAGTGGTGCATGCCGGCCTCAGGACAGGTAATCGAGCTCCGGGAACTCCGCCCGGGCGCGGTCCAGCAGTTCCCGGGCCACACCCACACCGTCGATCAACGGGTGGTGGGCGAAGGCCGCGACGGCCAGATCCAGGCTGCCCTCCAGGGCGGCCCGGATGGTGGTGCGTTCCGCGTACTTGACCGACTGCACCAACCCGATGGCGTGTTCCGGCAGCGGCGAGACGGGCAGCGGCGCCGGCCCGGCGGCGCCGATCCGGCAGGGTGCCTCGATCACGGCGTCGCGGGGCAGTTGTGGCAGCCGGTCGCCGTTGCGGAGGTTGACGATCAGATCGGTGGTCTCGTCGAAGGCGATCGCCTTCATCACCGCCAGCGCCACCCGGTCGTAGCCACCGGAGGCGAGGTCCGCCGCGTCGCGTTCCACGCCGCCCGCGGCCAACCGGTTGGAGGCCATGTAGGTTTCCTCGCGGCGCAACCGGGTGGCCTCCCACAGCGCGTACGCCTCCGGGCCGGGCAGGGTGGCGGCGCGGGCGTAGAAGTCGCGTTGCTGGGCGGCCAGGAACACCCCCCGGGTGGCCTCCACGGCCTCGTCGGCCCTTCGGGTCTCGCGGGCGAAGTAGTAGTAGTGCAGGTATTCGTTCGGCACCGACCCGAGCTGCCGCAGCCACCCGGCGCCGAACAGACGGCCCTCCTCGAAGGATTCGATCAGGTCGGGGCGTTCCAGCAGCAGCGGCAGCACGTCGTCGCCGTCCACCAGCAGCCGCTGCAACCAGCCCAGGTGGTTGAGCCCGACGTAGTCGAGCCGGACCCGGTCGTCGCCTGCGATCACCCGGGAGGCGGTTCCCGTGGCCACCAGTCCCGCGCCCTCCAGGGTGTCGAGTACTCGCCGGGCCAGGCCGACGGGGGAGTCGCAGATCCCGATCACCCGGTCACCCAGGATCCGGGAGCTCACCTCTGTGATGATCCCGGCCGGGTTGGTGAAGTTGATCAGATGGGCCCCGGGGGCCAGCCGGGCGATCGTCTCGGCGATCCGGACGGCGGTGGGGATGCCGCGCAGCGCGTAGTCCAGGCCACCGAAGCCGGTGGTCTCCTGCCCGAGGACCCCGCAGCAGTGGGCGATGGTCTCCTCGGTGGCGCGGCCCTCGGTGCCCCCGACCCGGATGGCGCTGAAGACGAAATCGGTTCCGGCCACGGCCTCTTCCAGGTTCTGCGCCACCCGCACCTCGGGGGCTCTCGGATGACCCTGTGCCATCGCCTGCAGGATGGAACGGATCACGGCCAGGCGTCCCGCGTCGGTGTCCCAGAGCCTCAGCTCGGTGACCCGGCGCTCGCTCTGGTCGGCCAGCAGGGTGCGGAACATCAACGGAACGCGGAAACCTCCGCCGCCCAGAAGGGTCAGTTTCACGGGTGCAGCACCTCCGTCGGCAGGGTGGGGAGCGAAGCGGGCAGGGGACGGTCGGTGACCAGCAGGTCCACGCCGGCCATGTCGATCCGGAGGTTGGTGATCTCGGTGGTCGTGCTGGCCACCCGGTGTTCGCGCAGCTGCTCCGGGAGGGTGCGCTGACGGGCCTTCTTGGTCACGGCACAAACCTACGCCACCCCTGCCGTCTAGCTCCCCGGGTGGTGTTCCCGCGGTTCCGGACCGCCCACGGCGCCGGCCACGGAATGGCGATGATGGGTGCGTTCATCGCGGTTGCACCACCGTCGCTGGTCTTCGTCGCGGGCAGCCACCATTTCCTGAGCGACCTCACCGAGGACGCGGTCAAGATGCGAGGAGACCGATCGGGTGTCGCGAGAATCGAGGATTTTCCCGGTAGGGTGTCGCCATGACCATGCCGCAGCCTGGAATCTTTGCCCAGGGAAACCCGGAGAACACATACCTGGAGCTCGATCTCGATCGCCCCGAGGCGCTGGAGGAAGCGCTTCGGGCGCTGTTCAGGATTCCGGCCGCCTACACGGAGGGCGGTACCAACATGGTCGTGGGGGTCAGGCCCGGCCTGTGGCGTGCCACCCGACCCGCGGACACACCGGAGGATGCTGCCGACTGGGACGATCCGATCCGCGGAACTGACGGTTTCGCGATGCCTGCCACTCCGCACGACCTGTGGGTGTGGCTCTCCGCTGGGGAACGCTCCATCCTGTTCGATCGGGCAACGG
>ERZ772764.706-NODE-706-length-22217-cov-11.668622_pt1 | contig 22217 bp, 18 predicted proteins | sample MGYA00512163_ERZ772764 | MGnify/ENA primary metagenome ERZ772764 (study PRJEB29015, sample SAMEA2737903) | human oral metagenome | biome: human oral; feature: human-associated habitat; material: dental | place: China | collected 2094 ... | reverse complement strand
CCTTGTCGGGCCCGCTCGTTCCCATCCAGGAGACCTCGGCCCGGGGCACCAGGTAAGCCAGCATCGACAGGTCGGTGACCACCGTGGACCCCTCCGGGATGGTGGCGATGACCTCGCGGGCGGTGGACACCCGCCGCGCCTCGGGGTCCTCCTTCTTGGTCTCGGCATTGGGCGTGTTGAAGTTCTGGTCGGTCGCCTTCCACAGCGGCAGGTAGGGAGCGGTCAGCACACCGGTGGCCACCACCGTCAGGATGCTCACTGCGGCCACATAGCGGTGGCGCAGCGGCACTGTGAGCCAGGTGGGGAAGGCGACCGGGCGCCAGCGGCGGATGTCGACGGCGCTCACTCCGGAGGCCTCGGCGCCGGAGTCGTCCTCGGCAGCCTCGGGCGAGGACTCGGGGACGGCCAGGCCGTCAACACCCACCTCCCTGATGGGCCGGCCGGCCGCGTAGGCGCCGCGCGCGCGGCGCCTGGCGACGACGTCGAGCAGCGCTCCCAGCGCGATCGGCATGAGGGTGACGTTGTAGTGCCAGTTGTCCCACACCCAGTAGAAGTCCACCGATCCCAGGAACCGCCAGGCCAGGGTGGGCAGGACCACGAGCAGCCACGGCGAGGTCAGCCCGACGACGCCGCTGGTGAGGATCAGCATGACGACCACCTTGACCTTCTGGGTCAGGGCGTCGGGGCTGACGGGCTTGTCCTCCGAGCTCAGCCCGTAGCCCCACACCCCGTCGGGGTGGAAGGCCGGCAGGAACACCAGGATGGAGAAGAGGAAGGCCGCAACCCCGCCGACCATCATGCCTGCTCCCAGCCGCAGCCCTCGGCGTCGGTTACGGGCCTCGTCGGTGTGGGCCGTGTCGTCGAGGTCGTCGGCAGTGGGGTCGACGACGGTGCAGCTGCGGTACCAGGCCGGCACCAGCGAGGTGAGGATGACGGCCACCCCGATCATGAGGACCGTCAGTCCCATGTCCTCCTTGACCAGGACCAGCGGCGCCGACCAGGCCGTCACCGCTACCCAGCGCCGCTCCACGAAGGCGACCGAGGCGTAGGCCAGCATCGGCATGGCGAAGGCGACCTCATGGAACTGCGCGGCCACGGCTCCCTGCATTCCCCAGGACAGGACGTAGACGAGGCCCAGGGCGCCGCCCACCCACTGGTTCGTCAGTCGGCTGGCCAGGCGGGTCAGCGGCCAGGCCGAGACCGCCAGCAGCAGGTCCTGGGTGATGAGCAGGCTCAAGGGGGTGGGGAAGAGTCGCCAGATCGGCCCCAGCAGGATGAGGATCGGGTGGAAGTGGTCGCCCAGAAGATTGAACCCGTCGCCCTTGACCGGCACGATCGGGGCCTGGAGGTGGGCGTAGGCCTTGGCCATCTCGGAGAAGATCGCCAGGTCCCAGCTGGGGACCTGCTTCATCGTCTCCCACTGGACGATCGAGTAGTAGATCATTACCCAGGCGCCGATGACGACGACGATCACGGCCGGAATCGAGTGGCGGATCTGGTCTCGGAGGTTCGCGGCGAGGTTCACGGCGCTGAGCCTACCCGTGTGAATCAGGGATGAACCTGGTACCGCTAGGCTCGTGGCGTCACCCACGATCAGGAGACGAGATGTCCCAGCCGCAGCAGCCCGCCGAGTCCACTCCGGCGGTCGACTCCTCAGCGCCGCAACAGCGGTCTGACCTCGACCAGTTGGTGGATCACGACGCCGAGCCCCAGCTCCAGCGCCACCTCACCAACCGCCACGTCCAGCTCATCGCCATCGGCGGAGCGATCGGAACCGGGCTGTTCATGGGATCGGGAAAGACGATCTCCCTGGCCGGCCCCGGTGTGTTCCTCGTCTATGCGGTGATCGGCGCCATCCTCTTCCTGGTCATGCGGGCCCTGGGCGAGGTGCTGCTGTCCAACCTGTCCTACAAGTCCTTCGCCGACGTCGCCCACGACCTCATCGGGCCGTGGGCCGGTTTCTTCGTGGGCTGGACCTACTACGTGTGCTGGCTGGTGACGGCCGTGGCCGAGGTCATCGTCATCACCGGATACGTGAGGTACTGGTGGCCGCACCTGCCCCTGTGGGTCACGCCGGTGGTGACCGTGACCCTGCTGTTCAGCCTCAACCTCGCCACCGTCAAGGCCTTCGGGGAGATCGAGTTCTGGTTCTCCATCATCAAGATCGTGGCCATCATGGCGCTCGTCGTCGTCGGTGTCTTCATGGTGCTGCACGGATTCACGGCGCCCAACGGGGCTCACGCCCAGATCTCCAACATCTGGAGCGGAGGCCTGTTCCCCAACGGTGCGAGCGGGTTCTTCGGGGCCTTCCAGATCGCCATCTTCGCCTTCGTGGGCACCGAGCTCGTGGGAACCGCGGCCGCCGAGGCCAAGGACCCTGAGGTCACCCTGCCGCGGGCCATCAACGCCATCCCGGTGCGCATCGTCCTGTTCTACCTGGGGGCGCTCGCGGCCATCATGGCCGTCACCCCGTGGCAGGAGATCAACCCCAAGGACAGTCCCTTCGTGGCCATGTTCGCCCTGGCGGGGCTTGGTGTGGCCGCCAGCGTCGTCAACTTCGTGGTGCTCACGGCCGCGGCGTCGTCGGCCAACTCCGGGGTCTACTCCACCTCCCGGATGCTGTTCGGTCTGTCCTGGGCGGACAACGCCCCTCACATCTTCCGCAGGCTGACGGCCCGCTCGGTGCCGGGCGTCTCCCTCATCGTCACCTGTGCCAGCCTGCTGATCTCGATCCCGCTGCTCTACACCTCCGAGTCCATCATCGATGCCTTCACAACGGTGACAACGGTGGCCAGCGTCCTGTTCATCTTCGTGTGGTGCGTCATCGTCGTGTGCTACCTGCGCTTCCTCACCCTGCGGCCCGAGCTGCACGAGGCCAGCACCTTCCGCCTGCCCGGTGAGCGCGCCGCGGCCTGGCTGTGCCTGGCCTTCTTCGCCTTCGTCATCTGGACCCTCACCCAGGCCCACGACACCCGCATCGCGGTCTTCGCCTCGCCCCTGTGGCTCCTGGCGCTGGGCGTGGCCTGGGTCGTCCACAGTCGTCGGCTCGCCAGGCAGCAGGAGCTCCAGTCGTGAGCGCGTCCGGCGACGAGAGCAAGGCCGCTCCGACGTCCTCGGCCTGCCTGGAGGACCTGCTCGCCCAGGCAGTGGGCGCTGTCCGCCGGGCGGCCGCCTTCGCCCTGGACCCGGGCGAGGAGCTGCGCGTCGAGGCCAAGGCGCACCGCAATGACCTGGTCACCCAGGTCGACCGCGGCGTCGAGGAGCGCATCGCCGGCTGCCTGGAGGCCACCGGCATCCCCATCCACGGCGAGGAGGCGCACCGCGTCGAGGACTTCGAGACCTATCGCGGGCGGGCCTGGGTGCTCGACCCCATCGACGGGACCCTCAACTACGTGTCCACCCATCGCGACTGGGCCATCTCGCTGGCTCTGGTCGACGACGGCGTGCCCGTCCTCGCGGCGCTCGCCGACCCCGTGGCGGGCCGGCTCTACACGGCCATCCGCGGCCGAGGCGCGCGGATCGAGCCGCTGACTGGCGAAGCAGTGGGCTGCGACGGCGTCGCGTCGAAGGCGCTGGAGCCGGTGAAGGACCTGCCTCTGAGCGAGGGAATGGTCATCGCCCACTACCAGCTCACGCAGCACGCGGGCATCGGTCGGGCCATCGAGGGCTCGCGTGGCATGCGCTGCTACGGGGCGGCCGCCCTGGAGATGGCGGAGGTGGCCGCGGGCGGTGCGGTGGTCTACGCCCAGCCGTTGCTCCAGCCCTGGGACGTTGCGGCCGGTGCGCTGCTGTGCACCGAGACCGGTGTGGTTCTCACCCGGATGGACGGGTCGGCCTTCGACGTGCGTCGCGCCGGGTCGCTGCTCGTGGGCAGCCCTGCGGCCCACGCCGAGGTGCTGGAGTATCTCAGCCCTGACCGGTGCTAACCTTTGTAGCGGTCGTTTAGGTGTGGGGGCGCTTGCCGCCACCCGAGAACCCTCGCGAAAGGTGCGCCATGTGAGGCAGGCACTCATCTTGCTGCTGATCTGCACCGCCAGCTTCATGAACGTCCTGGACGTCACGGTCGTCTCCGTCGCGCTACCCGATATGGGAGCCACACTGGGCGCGTCGCTGAGCGAGCTCCAGTGGGTCGTCAACGCCTACACCCTGCCGCTGGGCACCCTCCTCATGTCGGCGGCGACGCTGAGCGGATCGGTCGGGCGGCTGCGCCTCTTCCGCTGGGGAATCGTCTTGTTCACGACCGGCTCCCTGGTCTGCGCGCTGGCGCCGTCGGTCGATGTCCTGGACGGGAGCCGCTTCATCCAGGGCGTCGGTGGCGCGATCTTCCTGGGCGTCGGTGTCCCCATGATCTCGGACCGCTATCAGGCAGGCCCCGCCAGGGCGCGGGCGATCGGTGTCTACGGCGCGGTCTCCGGCGCGGCCATCGCCCTGGGGCCGCTCATCGGCGGAGGACTCGTCCTGCTGGCGGGCTGGCGCGCGATCTTCTGGATCAACGTCCCGGTGGGCCTGGCGGTCTGGCTCGGCTCGCGCTGGGTCCCCGAGACCGGTGCGGACCGGGGCGCCGCTGCGGCAGACGCAGCAGCCAGGAGGGTCGACTGGCCGGGCACGGCACTGTGCGTCGCCATGACGGGGGCGCTCACGCTGGCGCTCCTCCAGGGCAACACGTGGGGGTGGACCTCGCCCGCGATCGTCTCCCTGCTGGCCGGCTCGGCGGTGCTGTTCGGCGCCTTCTGCGTCGTCGAGAAACGATCGGTCGGCCCCATGGTCGACGTCTCTATTCTCACCGAGCCCACCTACGCCGGCAGTGTCATGGTCGGCTTCATCATCCAGGCGGCTCTCGTCGGGCCGATGGCCTTCCTGTCCCTGTATGCGCAGAACATCTACCGACTCACCCCGGCCCAGACCGGACTGTGCTTCCTGCCCTTCAGCGCCGCCGCCCTCATCGTGGCCGCCACCTGCGGGGGAGCGGTTCGACGCCACGGGGCCAGGGCGAGCCTGCTGGGGATCGTGCTGGGCGGCGTCGTCGGCTCCTGCCTGCTCATGCTTCTGCGCGGATCAAGCACCTGGCTGGTCCTCGTTCCCGGTTTGATCCTGGCAGGGGCCGCCACCGGGGCCACCGGGACGATCGTCAACCAGCTGGCGGTCTCCTCGGCCGATGAGGACACCGCCGGGATGGCCTCGGGATTCTCCGCCTCCGCCCGTCAGCTCGGCATCGTCATGGGGGTCGCGGTCATGGGCGTGAGCTACGAGCGCGTCATCCGGAGGGTGATGACCATGTCGCTGGAGATCGGCGTCCTGGGGCGGGCGGCGGATCGGGAGCGCCTCATTTCCCTGGTGGCCTCCGGTAAGGGGCTGCGGGCGCTGGACGGCTGGCCCACCGCCATGACGGCCGGCATGCGCTCCCACCTGGCACCACTGGTCCGCTCCGCCACGGATGCGGGTCTCACCGTCAGCCTGGGGGTGGGGGCTGCGGCGATGCTCGTCGTCGCGATCTACCTGGCCCTGACCGTTCCCAGGCGGCGCGCGAAGGCCGAGGTCTCGCACCTGTTCGCCTCGTGACCATGCACCCGCGCGGTCGTACCTGAGGGCGTGCGTTCGAGGGGTAAAAGGTGCGAACGGGCGACCTGCCTTACAAACGCGCGGACGGTCAGCCGGCGGCGGGGGAGACCTGGCTGGAGAAGGTTTCCTTGCCCTGGTTGTCGGTGACGACGGCGGTGACGACGGCCTGCTCATCGGCGGGGACCGTGGTGGTGGCCCGGACACCGGTGAGGACCTCCTCGGTGCCGTCGGCGTGCTGGACGTACCAGTCGATGCTCGCGATAGCACCGTCGGCATCGGTGGAGGCCGATGCGTCTAGGGTTAGCTGTTCGCCGTCACGGGAGACGCTGATCGCAGCAACGGGTCGGGCATTGGCGGCCTGCGCCTCGACGTCGGCGAGCTGGGCCGGCTGGGTGGTCCGGTTGGCGACGCCCAGGGCCTTGATAACGGCGTCGGCCGTGGCGCGGTGGCCGTCGGTGTTGGGGTGGAAACGTCCGGTCTCGAGCAGCCCGAACATCCACGAGCCGTGACGGCCGCACAGCTCGTGGCGCTCGAAGTTGCCGGTGGGGTCGGCGAACAGGTAGCCGTGGCGCAGGGCCGCGGCCTTGAAAGCGGTGTTGAGCTCGTCGGTCTTGGCGTTGATCCAGCGCTGGTCCACCTTGGTGACGCCGTGGCAGCGGCCCAGGAGGAGCCCGCCGGAGCCGCCCTGCTCGGGGAAGAGGCGCGGGTAGCCGACGGCGACGACCGCTGCGTTGGGGGAGCGGGTGCCGATGTCGGTCATGATCGACTCATAGCTGTAGACGCCGTCGCGCGTGGTCTTGCCGGCCAGGGCGTCGATGGCGCCGTCAACCGCACCGGTCACCTCTGCGTCGCTGCTGCATCCGGCCGCCGAGAGGAAACCCCGGTCTCCACCGCCGATGCAGTCGCCGAGGATCCTGGCGAAGCCGGCGTCGTTGCCCCCGATGGAGAAGGTGACCAGGCCGGTGTCGGGGCCGAGGCGGTCGAGCTGGGCGGCCTCTCCCCAGGACTCGTTGGCCTCGTAGAAGTTGCGGGTCCGGGCGCCGGAACAGGCGCCCATCTCCAGGGTCCGCCCGGTCCTCTCGCTCACGATGTGCGCGTAGGAGCCCGCCGAACGCCGACAGGTATTGCCGCCCGTGACATCGGTACCCTCCGCGTAGGGCGGCACTCCGAAGCCCGAGGCGTAGGAGTCGCCCAGAGCCACGTAGGCGCCCTCCGGCAGGCCGCTGAGGTCGGGTGGGTCGAGATGCACTGCGGGCGCCGCCTGGCTCGCCCCGAGCAGAACCGCGATGACCGTGAGCAGCACCAGCCGCACGGCCGGACGGCGCCGACGGCGTGGGCGATGGTTGGTCGAGTCGGTAGAGCCGGCCTGGTCGGCGGGCTGCGGCGGGGTACCGGATGCGGGCAAATGACGCTCCTCGGATTGTGGTTGAGCGTTGAGTCAACCACGCCCCGGCAACGGGACCAAGTCGATGCCTTCGGGAACGGATGGATACGCCGTCGGCGCACTGACGGCCGCGCCTTGCCATTCCATCAACAGATTCTTCACAGACGACCCGGAGCCGCGTCGTCTGTGAAGAATCTGTCGATGTTGGGCCTGGATTCTGGCTGCTAATCGATGGCGGGGGAGGTCTGGGTGGTGAAGTCCTCCTTGCCCTGGTTGTCGGTGACGACGGCGGTGACGGAGACCTGCTTGTCGGTGGGGACCGTGGTGGTTGCCCGGGTGCCGGTGAGGACCTCCTCGGTGCCGTCGGCGTGCTGGACGTACCAGTCGATGTTCGCGATCGTGCCGTCGGTGTCGGAGGAGGCTGAGGCGTCTAGGGAGAGCTGGTCGCCGTCGCGGGTGAGGGTGAAGGAGCCGGTGGGGCGCGTGTTGTCCACCTGTGCCTGGGCCGCGGCGGGCTGCTCCTGCGCGGCCTGCCGATTGTTCAGGGTGTTCATGATCGAGGAGGCCATGGCTTTGTGGCCGGCGGCGTTGGGGTGGAAGCGTCCGTCGTCGAGCAGGCCGTCGAACCAGGAGGTCTGCTTGCCGCACAGCTCGTGGCCGGCGAAGGAGCCGGAGGGGTCGGTGAACTGGTATCCGTGGCGTTGGGCGGCGGCCCTGAGAGCGGTGTTGAGCTCGTTGGTGCGGGCGTTGATCCAGCGCTGGTCCACCTTGGCGAGCCCCTGGCAACGGCCGGGAACCGGACCGCCTTTGCCGCCCTGCCGAGTGAACATGCGCGGGTAGCCGACGGCGACGACGGTCGCATTGGGGGCGCGGGTGGCGATGTCGGTCATGATCGTGTCGTAGCTGTAGACGCCGGCCTGCTTGCCCTTGCCGGCCAGGGCATCGATGGTTGAGTCGACCGGGTCGGTGACCTCCTTGTCGCTGCTGCAGTTGGAGAAAGGAGGCTGGGTGGCGCACTCGGAGAGAATCTTGGCGAAACCGGCGTCGTTGCCGCCGATGGAAAAGGTGACCAAGCCGGTGGAGGCGTCCAGGTGATCAAGCTGGGCGGGTTCCTTCCAGGGAGTCCGGGCTTCGTAGAAGTGCTTGGTCCAGGCTCCGGAGCAGGCGCCGAAATCGAGTGTTTTGCCGGTCTTGTCGGCGACCTGGTGGGCGTATGCGGCCGTGGCCCGCTTGCACTTGTTACCGTTCTCCATCTGGACGTTGGTGCCCTTGGCGTAGGGAGGAGCCCCGACGCCGGAGGCGTAGGAGTCTCCCAGGGCCACATAGCCACCTGTCGGTAGGGACGGCGCCAGAGGCACGGAGTGGACTGAGGGGCCGACGGCGGTCAAGACGGCCAGTACCGTGACCAATAGGCCGAAGTGGAGTGTGAGGCGCCGTGTACGGCTGACAGTGGTGGTCGGTGGTGTAGATAGACACATCAGTCGGTTCGAGAGTGATAAGTGACGTGTTGACATCAATGATTTCGGACCTTCTTGCTCAGTCCTATGAGGGCTTGTATCTGCTGTGAGGATATGCGTTTTTCCAGGTCAGAGGTGGGTGCCCCAATTCCGGAAATTCGACCAGTCGAAGTTTTTACTGAAAGGGGCAAGAGCGAGTGAGAGAGCGAAAGCGAAGTGAAACATCATCGTTCCTTTCCGGATATCGGTGCTGGTGACGCTCTAAGTATCTCCTGCAGGATAGTGGTGTGAATCACCCATCCGGATAGGTCGATCGGGTGATTCCGCTCAAATCAGATTGTGCTGCAGGGCGTATACTACTGCTCCCACCCTGTCCTGGACTCCGAGCTTGGCGATGATCGCGGAGACATGAGTCTTGATCGTGGCCTCGCTGAGTCTCAACCGGGTTGCAATCTGCTTGTTGGTCTTGGCGTCGACGACAAGTTTCAGCACCTCCCGTTCTCGTTCTGAGAGGGTGATCCCATGGGGGAGGGGGGAAGTGCTCTGCTGTGTCTGAGTCTGCTTCGAGGTGGACTCTGAGGGCTGGGCAGAGCCGTTTGCCCATAGTCTGGCCTGGTCGCTGATGATGGCCGATGACGTTGGTGACAGGACGAGATTACCTGCGACCGCCTGTCGGATGGCGCCGGCTAAGGATGATGCGCCATCCTCCTTAGCGACGAATCCACGTACCCCCAACGCCATGGCGTCATCAACGATGGAGTCGGCCGTGAACGTGGTCAGGATAAGGATCGCAATTTCCGGGTTCTCCTCGAGAAGTGCTTTAGCTAGTGCTAGGCCATCCATTTTGGGCATCTGGACGTCCACGAGAATGGCCTGGACCTCGTTGTCGACCTCCGAGGAGCGGAAGAGGTCGAGTGCCTCTTGGCCATCCTTGGCTGTCCAGGTAACGACAATGTCGTCGTTTTTGGAGAGAAGATCGCTCAGTGTTTGACGAACCAGGGCGTCGTCGTCCGCAATACCAATACTGATCATGACTCATCTTCTATGACTCGTGTGGCTGACTGTGAGAGAGGGATGGAGGCGGATGCTAGCCAGGTGCCGTTGTCCATCAGTGTATTCAGTGAACCTCCAATGGTTGAAAGTCTTTCCTGCATACCAAGAATCCCCATCCCGGAAGAGGGGAGTCTATGGTGCGGAGAGGAGACTCCATTAGTCACCACTAGGCGAGCCTTGTTCGTGTCCTGGCTCAGCGTGATGGTGACTGCTCGATCGTGGTCCGCATGCCTAAGAACGTTAGAGGTCATCTCCCGAAGTACCCGGGAGAGGATGGCGGCTTGAAGACGGGTGTAGTGCCCATCTCCTCTGCACTGATAGGTCACGGAGTAGCCGGATGCGGATAGGTCGTCGGCGACGGCGCGCACAGACTCCTCAAGATCCAGCACGACGGCTCCCAGTCCGGTGATGCTTGCACGATCGGTGTTCTCGTCCTTGTTTCGTAGGGCTCGAAGCACGAGGCGTAGCTCGTGAAGCGAGTCGGCCGCGGTGGACTCGATCGCGGCGAACTCTTGCCGTGCGGCGGCGGGGTAGGAGGAGTCCGCGGCCGCTCGTTGGGCCCGCAAGGCGGTCTGGGACATCGAGTAGGCGACGAGATCATGCATTTCACGAGCAATTTCGACGCGGATGGATTCCAGTTGCTCCGTGACGGTCGAGACTTCTTCTCTTAATGTTGTCTCTGTGCGCCGCAGCATTTTTCCTGAAAGGAGCATGCAGGCAGCGAGGAACAACTGAGAAACTGCGTCCAGGATAGGGCCTGTTGGGATGATGATTGCCGCTGGAATGATGATCGCGAGAATGAGCGCCACCCGCAATGGGAGAAAGATCGCCAGGAAAAAGAAGAAGGCGGCGTTGGTGATAGTCATGTCGCTGGCGGGAACATGCGGCACCTGAAGGAGCACGATCCAGAGGGTCAGATAACTGAGAGATCCCGATATGGGGTATGCAGGAATGAGGGACAGAGTGATAACTGTTAAGAGAAGAAAGATGAGGCGTTCTGTGCTGGGTGAGTTGACGAGGGTGAGCATGAGTACCAGGTTGATGACACCAACTATGGATCCGACAGCGGCATATCGCTGCCGGGATCGGGATGCGCCCCATAGATGCATGCCCGCCCACCAGTGACGGAGGGTGCTGGTGGCATCTGAGAAGTTGCTCACAAAACTTTAATACCGGATGAATTATTGGTGTGTCAAGCGTTTTGTGAGAATGAGGGCGGGGACGACACCAAGCACCGCCCCGCACTGGAGACCATCCTGACCCTTCGGGGCGCGCGATGCCGACCCAGAGGACACCGTCATCGCCTGGCCCACCCCAGCTGAGCCGAAGCGGGCGGGTAAGGCAGGGATTGAGGCCAAGTTGAAGCAGGGGACTCGGCGGTACGCCACCTGGGCCGCCAGCGAGATCATCTCAGTGTTGGATTCAGTGTTGGACCAGCGGAACGTCACCTTCGATTGACGGCGCCGAGGATGACGCTGATGTGGTGTGGCAGAACTGGATCAGGGGTGGAGCGTTGAGCGGCCAGAAAGAGGCTGGCTTCCTTGAGGTCGTTGACGAGGTCCTCGGGCGTGACGAGGTAGCGCTCGGAGACGTACTCCTTGTCACGGCAGCGCAGGATGGTGCGCCGCCTACGACCCGCATGGTCGATCTCCTCGGTGAGGTATGCATCTGGTCGGAGCCGGATTGTGCTGGTTGCGGCTGCGGCAGGGAGTACTCGATCAATGGAGGCGATGAGGGCGCCGCCGATCGCCAAATGGGCGGCCACGCATCGTATGGTGGCTCGTCGCTGTTCAGGGTTCAGGAGGGTGATGGTTGCCATGGGGAGGCAGACGGCCTTGAAGGACTCCTTGATGTCGAAGGAGACCATGTCCGCCTGCTGGATCTCCACCCGGCCTGCGATTCCCGATTGGATGGCCTGCCGTTCAGTCAGTCGTTCGGCGAGAAGACTGAGCACATCGATGCTGAGGTCGGTGGCGAGCACTCGGTGCCCAGCGGCTGCCATGGGCACAGTGACGCGCCCCGAGCCGCAGGCAAGTTCGAGGACCCGCAACCCGGCCAGTGTCTGGTCGGGCAGGATCTCGAGAAAATCGAGGATTGAGGCAATCTCAGTGTCGTCCCGGTGCGTAAGCTCGTGGCGACGTCGAGCACCGGTGCCGAAGGAAAGGCTGGATTCATGGCCCGCTGCTCGTACCTCAACCATGTGAATCACCTCCTGAGGTTCTGTGGGGTGGTTGGCCGACTTGACCTCCAGATGCAGGCCTGAGCAGCAGGGGGCTTCGGTCGGATCGAGCCAGCGGTAATCGCGCTGCGCAGGGCGCCGAGGGAACAGGTATGGGCTGCGGCGGTTGCGGCAGGCCGGAGTCTGGCCCGCACCTGGAGTGAGTAACAAAATTGGCGACAATGGCGTTTGGACATCAGTTTGTCCTTCCCTATCGGAGGAGCAGGATGCTCCCGAGATGTCAGAGTTCAATGACGGTAAGAGGCTTATTCATGGAGTGAGGAACCTCAGCGTCCGAAGAGCACCCAGCAGGCAGTCCACGCAGTCAGTGCTCAGTGCTGCTTCCTTCTTAGCGCTCGCCTGCTGAGGAGAACGGTGGCAGTCATGAGGATGGTGTTCCAGATGAGGAACCAGGCGATGCTCGCGGGCGTGGGTGTGGCCAGTGAGCGGGCCTGCATGCCAATGGTGACCTGGGAGTATGGGTAGAGAGTACTCAGTGGCGGAGCGACGAGGAGGACGGCCAGGCTGAGGCAGGAAGCTCCTATGCCGGTCAGGACAGTGGTGGCGAAACTGGGGACGTAGATGCCGACGAGCAGCTGGGTGGCGGCGATGGTGACGGCTCCGAAGGTTCCCAGGAGGGCCCAGGTGGTCATGGTGGTGATGTCGGCCGGGGTAAGGTGGAATCCCAGGGCTGCGCTGGCAGCCATGACGAGCAGGAGGAAGGCCATCTGGCAGTAGAGGGCGAACAGGGTGGTCAGGATGAGCTTTCCGGTGTAAGTGGTGATGGTTGCGCCGTAGGTGGCCATGCGGCGCCAGTTGCCGTGCTCGTGCTCCATGCGGGTCAGTCCTGCGGCGCGGAAGGTAATCAGCATGGGGAGGAAGAGGGTACTCCACATCAGCGCGCCTTGGCCCCACACTACCTGCCAGGTGACGCCCTGATCGCGGAAGATCTTTGTGTAGCCCAGGTATCTGAACACGCCGTTGGCGGTGTTGAGAGCGGCCAGGGCCAGAGCGAAGGTGGCCAGGATCCAGGGCCGTCTGGATTTGGTGCGCTCGATGGCCAGGGGCAGCAGGACCCGCTCGCGCAGCCGACTCGTCCTGGTGATGGTTGGGCCCGTCTGGGGGAACTCGGGCATACCGGCGGGTGCAGCGGTGTTGATTGCTGCGGTCATGGTGGTCTCCTCTTCGTTCTGGTTGGATGTCGTTTCCTGGTGAGTCGGGGGTTTCTAACGCGTGACCTGTCGATTAAAGGCGGCCTGGGCCAGGGCGGTGGCGGCTAGGCCAATGACGATGACGATGACGATGTAGGCACCCAGGTGGTCCACTGGGGCTACGCCGGTGGTGGTGCCCTTGCCGAACACCAAACGCACAGGAGAGAGAAGCGCAGGGTACTGCCAGGGCAGAACGGCGGCTACTGAATTGGGCATAATGACATCGGTGAGGGTGCCGAGTAGGCCGCCCAGGGCGCCGACGCTCAGTGTCAGGGCCTGGCGATGGACGAGCAAGGCCAGGACCAGGTGGATGGCGGTCATCGCGATGTTGGCCACGAGCAATCCGCCCAGCCAGGTCGCGGTCATGCCTAGGTCGGTGGGTACGCCGTTGGCAGTGGCCACCAGAGTGGTTGTGGCCACCAAAGTGATGACCGGGACCGAGCAGATGGCCAGGGCTGTGGTGAGCTTGGCCAGGAACAGGGAGGTGCGCGACTGGCCGTCAGCGAGGAGCTGGGACAACATGGTGCTGTCGTGCTCGGTGGCGGCCAGGCGGGAGGCCACCACCGCGGAGATGATTGGAGCGACCAGGTTGTGCACGTCCGTGGCACTTCCAATGGCGTAACCTGTGGTCGCCGCGACACCGCTGGGTGCCTTGGCCAGGCTGATGACTGTGAGCGCTGTGGCCCAGACCAACTCCAAGCCGGTGGCCAGGAGAAGGGTCAGCCATAGACGCGACCTCTTGAGCTTGGAGATCTCCAGTCCTAGGGCTTTCATGCTCCTACCCTCCTCATCCCCTGGTAGGCGGCCTGCTGGGCTGGTGCCTGGTAAGCAGCCTGGGTGTAAGTGGGCGCCGGTTGGGCTGGGGCCCGGTGGGGTCCTTGGATATCCGAGTAGCCGGGTAATGGTGCCTGGGACGGAGCGCTCTGCCTCTGGACTGGCGGCTGACGGACGTGAGCGGGCTGGTGCGGCGCTCCGCGCGGTGGCTGCTGCTGGGTACTGGGCTGGCCCTGCGGGGCTGCCTGCTCGGTGATGTCCAGGAAGATCTGCTCCAGGGAGCGGCGCCTCAGCTCGACTCGGTAGATGCTGGTGCCTGCGGTGACCAGGGTGGTGACCAGCCGGGCGACGTGATCGTCGTCGTATGCGGGCATGATGATCTCGCCGCCCTGGACTGAGCTCACCCGCCATCCCTGAGTAGCCAGGGTCTGGGCGGTGGGGACCGCCTGTTCGGGGCGGGTGCGCACCACGATGTGGCCGGCCTCGGCCAGGGCAGACAGAGGACCTTGGTAGAGCAGATGGCCATGGCTGATGATGCCGATGGTGTCGGCCATCTGCTCGATCTCGCTGAGCAGGTGACTGGAGACCATCACAGTGATCCCCCGGGAGGCTGGCAGGCTGGTGATCAGCTCGCGGATCTCGTGGATACCGGAGGGGTCCAACCCGTTGGTGGGCTCGTCCAGGATGAGGAGCTCGGGCTCTCCTAGCAGGGCCATGGCCAGACCCAGCCGCTGCTTCATTCCCAGGGAGTAGTTCCGTGCCTGTTTGTTGGCTGCGTGGGACAGGCCCACGGTATCCAAAGCCTGGTCGATGCTAGCTGCGCCCAGATGCTTGACCCGGCGCACGATGTCAAGGTTCTCTCGCCCGGTCAGGTGACCGTAGAAGGAGGGCTGCTCGATCAGGGAACCCACACGAGACAGCGTGCGCCCGGGTGAGAAGGGCTCCCCAAAGACCTCCACGCTCCCGTTGGTAGGGCGGGTCAGCCCGAGCAGCATCTTCATCGTGGTGGACTTACCTGCTCCGTTGGGGCCGAGGAAGCCGTAGACCTGCCTGGCAGGAACCTCCAGGCCGACACCACTGACTACCTCAGCATTTCCGTACTGCTTGGTCAGTCCCGTACTGCGCACCACCAGGTGCTGCCTGGTATTCAGCATTGCTGCGCTCCTTTCTGATTTCGTCGCCGCCAAGTGCGGCGACATCGACTGCATGATTTGAGAGGCGTATCCACGATAGCACCGTTAAGAAAATCCATGTGAATGATTCTGGTCCTACGACTGGGCTAGTCGATCGTCGTATTGACGTTCTGGAGTTGGGGTGCTCAAAGACGGTAGGTCTCGGTCGATGGTAGCGAGATGCCGTCCACCTGTTGTGTCGACATCAGGAATCAGTGGCGATATCGCGCGCAGCAAATGCTGGCAGCCTGTTCAGAAAAAGAGGTCGTCCATGTGGGTCACCATATTCGCTCCCTTGATGGTGCGCGGGGACGCGCCTAGCGTCGGTACCGAGGTTCAACTCCTGAGTCGCCAGTCTTGGAGAGTCTGGCGTCCGTTGAGCCGCCACAGGATTCGTCGATGATTCATCGATGAGCCGACAACATGAACAGCACCGTTAAAGGCCGGTGCGAACTCGAAAGGAGAACATCATGAGCAACATCAACATGCAGGCAGTAGCTGCCCTCGACGAACTGAGTGACGCGGAGCTTGACCAGGTCCTGGGGGCCGGCGTTGGCGTGTTCTACACGCTTACCCATGAGTGTCACATGAACAGTCTGCAGCGTAGGCTCACGTGCTGCTCGTAAGTGCGCCCTGCCCTTAGTGGGCCTCGGAACTGATTGTGGGTAGGCCGGGCCGCCTGCCCGGCCTACCCGCAATGCTCATCAAATATCGACAACATGAACGGCACCGCTAAAGAGTGACGTGAACCCGAGGGGAGAACGTCGTACGTCTCATTCGCAGGCTGAAGCGCGTGCTTCCTGATTTGGGTAAACATAAGCGATTAATGCGGCTGTCAATAATCCTCTGGGAGTAAGATTATGGGTCATTCACCTGAGATTCCGTTTTGTGCCTATGTATCCCTGTGGGGTGAGGATGTGGGTTCTTTAGCTAGGCGGTTCCTGCCTCCTCAGTATCTTCAGGGAGAAATTCTGGCTATAGTCGGTCCGGTTCTGGTGTATCTCATCAACGAGTACCGACTGCAGGATCAGCTTGACGGGGACTCCCCGCAGAAACGTTACCGGGACTTCGAGGCCTTAGCCCGTCAGAAGGTGATCCCTGATGTCGCCTCCAGGTTCCCGGAAGTTCTTGAGCGCCTTCATTCACGGCTCGACTCTCTTGAGTCCCTGTGTGCCACGGTGCGTCAGCGCTTCAATGACGACTATGAGTCACTGGTAGCCGAGTCAATCATTCCGCCGGAGGCCTCCGATCTTCTCCAGATCAAACCGATGGGAGACCTTCACGATGGAGCCGCCACGTGCAGGCTCTCCCTGAGTGGGGACGCGACTCTGTACTACAAGCCCCGGGAGTCCTCCGGTGAGCTCCTGGTGCAGGCGGTCTCCGACACGGTCGCGGCGGCGGCCGGCATGAGTGCGCTTCGAGTAACGCCACGGCTCAGTGCTTGTTCCGGGTACTCCTGGGTGCAGGAGATAAAATCCGAGCCGTGCTCAAATAAAGACGCGGTGAACGCCTACTACGAGAGAGTGGGGCACCTGCTCCTCGTGGCCTACCTGGTCGGGCTGACGGACCTTCACCATGAGAACATCCTGCCCGGAGCCGGCACCCCCTGCGTCGTCGACGCCGAGACCATGTTCAGCACCCCGTTGCGGCAGCCTGTCTCCATCACGCAGGCGATGCGCGATGTCAACGGCTCCATCATGTCCTCCGTCAGCGGCTCAGGCATGCTTCCCGTCGGTACCGGTAACGAGATGTACGGGGGTGACGTCAGTGGACTGTCCCAGGGCAGGTGGCAAAGAGAGTCGCGGGCGCTTGTCAACCTCGGCCGCGACGACGTCAAGTTCACCAAGCAGGTTCTGGAGCACACTGACACGTCCCATCTGCCGCACGTCGTCGAGGACGGTGAGTCCACCGCTCTGCAGCCGATGAACCACGTCGATGCCATAGTCCGGGGCTTCACGAGGTCTTACAGGGCGGCGGTAGAAGCCCGACGGGATATTGCTCTGCTGGTGGCCGACCGCGCCCCCAACGTCCAGTGCCGGCTTCTCGCCCGCAGGACCGCTGAGTACAGCATGTTCATGAGCTACCTGTGGTCCGTCACCAGGATTGGTCGGCAGGAGGAGATCTATGAGTACCTTCGCCGCCGGTCCGAGGGCCTTTCCGAGCAGGTCGTCTCCTCTGAGATTGCCCAGATGAACGAGGGCAGCATTCCGATCTTCTGGTGCTCGGGAGACTCCACGGACGTCTATGACCCGAGCGGGGCGTTGGTGGCCAGTCTGGAAGCACCTCCTACCCACGGCGTGTACTCGGTCCTTGACGCGCTTGGCGACGATGACCTTGCCCTCCAGCAGAGGCTCATCCGCTTCGCCTTTGACAGCGAAACGACGCTGTCTCTCCAGAGTCCCCGGCGTATGAGGTACGAGCGCGGGCTCCAGACACCCGCGCACTCTGCGTACGAGGGGGCGAAGGACCTTTACAGGACAATATGCAAGTCTGCGGTCAGCTCCGAGTCGGACGGCTCTGTCAACTGGCTGAGTCTGGCTGTCGACGACCACGACGCGCTGGAGCTGCGCCCGCTCGCGGGGTCGCTCTACTCGGGAACACCGGGGCTCGCGGTGGGGCTCCTGAGCTACCGTGAGCTCACTGGCGACCGCAGCATGGATCCTGTGCTGCGCAGCATCGGCCGGGAGGCTCTCGAGTCCTACAGGCGAGGTCTAGCCGCGAAGCAGGCGCTCTTCTCCTACTACAACGGGACCCTGGGGTACCTTCCTGTTCTTCGAGCTCTTGGCGCCCAGGGCCTGACAGACGCTGACGCGGACCAGCTGACCCATGACTTCGTGGACACGTGCGCCTCGGTCCCTCTGGACGACCTTGATGCGGACGTCATCGGTGGGGCCGCCGGGACGATCATGGCGCTGGCAACCCTGCCGGACCGTCAGCAGGCCGAGCCGGTCATCGCTCGACTGGCCGACTACCTGGCCGGCCTACGTGACAGCGGCTGGGCCGTTCCCAGACCCCGGGCCATCGACAATGCCAGCTTTGCCCATGGTGCCAGTGGGGTCGCCACCGCGCTGCTTCATGCCGCCGTGGTCACCGGTCGTGACGAGTACCGCGACTCCTGGAGGGCGGCCTGGAAGCACGACGAGCGCTTCCGGCGCGGGGACACCTGGGTGGACATGCGCCGAGACGACGGGCTTCCCAGTGCCAACTGGTGCCACGGACTCACCGGGCTCATGCTGGCCAGGTGCCGGTGGCTTGACCTTGACGACGAGCACGACCTGCTCTCACCCGACGAGCGCGCAGCCGTCAGTGACGAGCTGCTGCTTGCTGCAGACGGGGTCGAGAAGTACGGGCTTGGGCTTGACACCTTTGCCCTCTGCCACGGCGTGGCAGGAAACCTTCTCGCCCTTGAGAACGTCGCCCACCGGCTTCCAGGCAGGTCCTGGGAGGATGAGTGGACGAGCATGAGTAGCTTCGGGATCGCCAAGGACTGGCTGTGCGGCCTGAGTGACCACTTCCAGTCGTACTCCGCGATGAGCGGGCTGCCCGGCATTCTGCACGCACTCGCCGAGCACGCCATGCCGGGCAGTCCCATGTCACCGCTGCTCCTTCCAAGCCTTGACTGGGGTGGTACCCGTGCGCGTTAAGTTCCGGATGCAGACTGGAGAGCAGGACTGCCTTCTTGCCTGCTACTCCATGGCAGTCTCGTCCCTGGGGATCGACCTCCTCCCTCACGAGCTCTACGACGGTGATGCACTGCCTGCGGATGGACTGAAAGCCAGCTACCTGAGGCAGATCGATCAGTCCATCGGCACCCGCACCCGCGCCTACCGGGATCCCGGGGCAGAATGGACACGTGAGGTGTTCACCTCCTTCAATGGCCCGGCGATCGCGCACTGGAACTCGAACCACTTCGTCGTGGTCGCCTCGATGTCACGTACCCACGTCCGCGTGTTAGACCCTGCTCTTGGCAGACTCCGTCTACCGCTGGAGGACTTCTACCGCTCCTTTACCGGAGTGTGGATCCTCGTCGAGCAGGAGCGTCCTCCGGCTCCGGCGCCCCGTTCTCGGCCGCCTTCCGCTGTCCGGGTCTTCTTCTCCCGGCACCTGTGGCTGCTGTTCCTCGGTCTGACGATCGGTCAGGCAGCCTCCATGGCAGTTGCCACCGGGGTGCGTAGTGTACTCGGTGCAGAGTATCTCTGGCCGATCACTATCGGCCTGGGAGTGGTGCTTGTCCTTTTGTACCTGGCGTCCGGCCTGATGCTGACTGCTGCTCAGCGTGGTCTGACGGGCAGGTTTGAGCGGCGCTACTCGGAATCACTCTTCCGCTCGGTGCTGAGGCGCCCCTACCTGTTCTTCAAGAGCCAGACCGTCGGTTCCCTGATCGAGGTCATCAGTCTGCGGGGAACGATCAGGGATGTCATCCTCTCCTCAGCGATCCCAGCTGCCATCAACTTCCTCTCCGTCATGGTCCTGGTGGTCTACCTGGCGTGGATATCCATGCCCCTGACCCTCCTGACGTGCGGGGTATCGCTGCTGTTCAGCATCCTGGCTGGACTTGCCGTCCAGAGGGAGCGTGACGCCAGTCAGAACTATGTCCAGCGCCAGATCGCCTTCACCTCAGCCATTCAGCAGGATATTCACTCTGTGGATGAGACCAAGGTGACCCGGACGGAGGACCAGGTGGCGGCACGCTGGTCAGCGGAGAACAATCGTCTGGCCGAGGCGTTCAAGACGACCCTGGGCGCCCAGAACCTCAGCGCGGGAGTCCAACGCGTCTACTACGGCGTCTCCCTGGTCGTCGTCGCGGCCTTCAGCGTCAGCCTCTACCGTTCGGGGCACGTCGGCATGCCTGATGTGGTGCTGTTCCAGTCGGGGGTGGGCATGCTGGCCGGAGCGACATCGGAGCTTCAGACTTTCTTCGTCTCCTGGGCAAAGGCTGCGGTCTTTGAGCAGAAGCAGGCTCCTCTTCGGGAGGAGCCCGAGGAGCAGCGCCGCGACGTCGTACTCGCTGACTCGCCGGCGTTCATCACGGCACGCGACCTGTCCTGCACCTACCCAGGTGGTGAACCGGTCTTCGCTCCTATCTCATTGACCATCGGTCAAGGAGAGCATGTGGCCATCATCGGGGAGTCAGGGTCAGGAAAATCCACCCTGCTGCACGCGCTCATGGGCCTGCTGCCGCACGACGGAACGGTCCAGTACGGGGACGGGTGGGACCGGTCAGGGTTGGGGGTGGTGCTGCCCGGCATGTCGCTCTACACCGGCACTGTGCGCGACAACCTGGTAGCTGAAGGCGTGGACTGCGCCGAGGCCGACATCTGGGAGGCACTCGCTGCGGTGAACCTCGCGGATACCGTCTCCCGCCTGCCTCGGGGGCTTGACTCCGCTGTCTTCGAGTCCGGCCGGAACTTCTCCTCTGGGCAGGCGCAGCGGATGCTCGTGGCCAGGTCCCTCATACGAGGCCGCCACTGCATCTTCTGGGACGAGGCGCTCAGTGGAGTGGACGCGAGCACGCGCGAGAGCATCTACCGGAACGTCTTCCAGTCCGACACGTACCGTGGCGTCACGATCATCGCTGTCAGCCACCAGATGGATATTCTGAGCCGGGTTGACCGAGTCGTTTATGTCAAGGGCAACCACAGCGCGCCGGTTATCGGCGTGCCGACCGCCCTGGAGCACACGAGCAGGCGGTACAAGAGGTTCGTTGCCAGCGCTAATCTGCTCGCCGCATAGACGTGCAGCCGAGCGCCCTCTCCTTTCGTCGGCGCGGAAGGCGTCCTCAGCCCCCTCGGGTGTCGGATCGCTCAAGCGCCACGGAGGTGGCCAGCACGACGACGGCGCTCAGGGCCGCGCTGATACCGACCGTGACGGCAGCGCTCGTCCAGTTGAGGTCCTGGGCGGCGAAGACAAGGGCAGCACCATCGCTGGTGGCGCCGATCTGCGTCGTGCGGGTGACCAGGGCGTGCGGTAGGAGCCAGGCCGCCGGAATGTGCACCAGCAGCGCCGTCGTCCCCACTCCCGTCAGTGCCAGGCCGATCGCCACCGGCACGGCGAAGGACCGGGTGAAGGCCGACAGGCCCGACTGGAGGGCGCACACGGGTGCGCAGGCGACGGCGATCAGCAGTCCCGCGACCAGGTACCGCGACGGCAGAATGCCCGGCAGCCCGAGGACGAGTGCCCCGACAGTGGTCGCGGCCAGCATCAGGACGAACTGCATGACTGCCGCGAGCAGCCAGGCAGCAGCGGCCTTGGCCGCCACCGTCCTCCACGTGGGGACGGGGCCGCTCATGAGTGCCAGCCCGTTGGACCCCTGGTGCTCAACCCTCCAGACGAGGGATGCCAGGACGCCGAGGGATACGGGCAGCAGCACCATCCCGTAGAAGCCGATGGACCGCACCCATAGGAGCTGCCAGTCCGTAGGACGCACGAGCACGCACGCGCAAAGGACCGAGACCGTCGGCAGCACGAGTACCACGCCCCAGCTCGCCGAGCGGCGCAGCTTGAGGAACTCGATGATGACGGAGGACATCTCACACCTCCTGATGATCGAAACGGGTAGTGACCAGTGCAAACAGCGTGCTCCCGACGCCGGTCAGAACCGTGAGGCCGACCAGGTGCGTATCGAGGTCCACCAGGTCCGTCCCGGCGAAGTCCGCAGGGACGATGAGCCCGTAGGCGGTCCACGGGCTCAGGTACCGCGCCCACAGCGGCATGACCGGGGCGAAGACGCTGAGGAGAATGCCGATCAGCCCCAGCGCCAGCGGCCCGAGCTGGTTCTCCACCCGCGCCGAGGCGAGCAGCTGCGCGCCCAGCACGGCGAGGCTGATGGCCGCCAGACCCGCTACCAGTGCGAGCAGCCGGGGAACCGGCACCGGCGCCGTCAGTCCGACGGCGCGGCCAACGATCACCACGAGCGCTCCCCAGGCCGCCGGGATGGGGGAGATGAGTAGCCCCAAGGCAAGGAGCTTTGCCCGGCACAGCCGGCCCGGGGTGGTGCCCGCGGTCGCCGAGGACATCCAGCCCTGCCCCAAGTGCTCCACCTCCACCTGACGGCTCGCCATGACGGCCAGGAGAAGCGGCGAGGTCAGTCCGACGGCGCCATGGAGACTCGCCATGAGAAGCCGCCACCCGTCGCCGTCGGCGTCGAACCGGTGGTCGACCAGCCCCGAGCTCAAGGCCGACAGAACCGTGAGCGCGCAGACCCCCAGCAGGAGGATCGCGGCGATGAGCCCGATCCTCAGGTGGCGCATCTTGGCGTACTCGTTGCGCACGGTGCGCACCGTCATGGCGGCCCTCATAGCCCGCCTCCTTGAGTGAGAGCCATGAAGACGTCTTCCAGGGTCTGCTCCTCCTGGCGGACCTCGTGCACCCCGATGCCCTCGCGGACCA
>ERZ772764.699-NODE-699-length-22311-cov-8.682782_pt1 | contig 22311 bp, 18 predicted proteins | sample MGYA00512163_ERZ772764 | MGnify/ENA primary metagenome ERZ772764 (study PRJEB29015, sample SAMEA2737903) | human oral metagenome | biome: human oral; feature: human-associated habitat; material: dental | place: China | collected 2094 ... | reverse complement strand
TCATTTCATATACTTTTTTTCTTACATTTTCATTTTCCCAGTTTAAGTCAGCTTGAGTTACGTCGAACAAGTGTAAGTAGTATCGCCCCCTCTTTTCTGAATATTGCCAGGCATTTCCACCAAATTTTGATTGCCAGTTTGTAGGTTCTTTCCCGTCAACTGCATCTTTCCATATATAGAAGTCCTTGTATTCAGGATCTCCTGCTTCAGACTTTTTAAACCATTCATTTTCAGTGGAAGAATGGTTGACAACAATATCCATAACTATTTTTAGTCCTCTTTTATGGGCTTCAGACAGCATTTCTTCAAAATCTGCCATTGTTCCATAATTAGGATCAATGTCATAATAGTCACTTATATCGTATCCATTGTCATTCTGTGGAGATTTATACATTGGAGTAATCCAGATTACTTCCACTCCAAGTTCCTTCAGATAATCAAGTTTCTCGATAATTCCCCTTATATCTCCTTCTCCACTTCCAGTCGTGTCATTAAAACTTTTTGGATAAATTTGATAAACTACCGATTTATGCCACCATTTCTGTTCAAAAGTCTTTTTCATACATCTTCCACCTTTCAGTTTTATATAATTACCTTTTTATTTAAAATACTTTTTTAAAAATTATACCTTAACGAGCTCAAATTCTTCACATAAAACTTCCATATCTTCATTAAATTTATCTCCAAATTCTTCCTTAAAAAACTTTATATGTACTTTTCTCCAGTAATCAAGGGATTTATCTCCCTCTCCTTCCATAAAAGCATGTTTTTCAGATACTTCTCTAAATGGAACTGAATAAACTTTTATATTTCTTGTCACACATACTTCATTTCCTTTGCTGTCCAATATTATATTTAAATCACCTTTTTCAGGAATTCTCTCATTATCAGGTTCGTATAAAGCAAGCAATGAAGTTGTTGCCTTTTTCTCGCCTTCCGCTACAAGCTGTGCAAGTTCATCTTCCATTTCCGGAGTATTACCAAAAGAATACCTTTCAATATGAGTATTTTCCCTTTCTTCTTCACTTAAAGATTTTAGATATGTCTCTATTATCTGATTTATGTTCATATTTTCCACCTCTTTCTTTTTTAATGAGCTATTTAGTAGAATAGTCATCGTAATCCCAATATTCATCTGAATTTGTACAAATTTCAGAAATAGTGTATTTTACACTGTCAACGATTCTTATAGAAGTCAGGTATGGGTCTTTTTCTGAATATTCAAGTTCAATTCCGTCATTTTCCACTCTAAATCCTTCATTTGCATTTTCTCCCATATAATCAGGCAGATATTTGTTTATATAGCCTAATGACTTTGCACTCTGACTATCTTCTCCTGTTACCACACTGGAATAAGTTCCATTTACATTACTGACTTTAAAGCTTTTATTATTTAGTTCCGCTACCTGAAAATAAAGTTTAAATCCCTTCAGTTTTTCTATTTCTTTCTTTACCTTTTCATCATAGAATATCCCATTTTTATAAATAATATTTGCTATTTCATCTTTCTTATCAGTTCCGTTTCCATAAAATTCCAATCTGTAAGTTCCTCTCCATACATTTTCCTTTTTATCCTTAGTGAGCTTTATATGGAGAATTTCTCTTCGCGTAACAAGAAGAAGCTTATATTTATTATCGTTTCCACAAAATTCATCCAATGTCTTTTTATTATTATATGCACTGATAATTTTCTTATTTGTGCTATTAATCTTTTCTATATTATTTTTTCTTGTAAAGAATGATAAAATAATAAAGAGTCCAATTATAACACTGAATAATCTACCTACATATACTTTCTTTATTTTTATATTCTTTTTCCAAATTAAAATTCCAACAATAAATATTATTAGCTGAAAAATCATAAAAGCCACTATTAAAACAATATTGTCAAATAAGAGAAGTTTCCACATAAATAATAACAGATTTTTTGAATAATAACTACAGATAGTAACTAAGCTGCTTAACATTACAGAAATAGATATTATTCTTTTTTCACTTATATTTTTTAATATACATCTTATTTTATAGCCAAATACAAAGTTCATTATTGTAAAAATGATTATTTCAAAAAAATACGCTACTGTTAAAAATGCAAATTCTTCTTCAACTTTTATCCATGAGTAATAAGAATTTATAGCATTATCATTCAAAGGAATAAGTACAATTAAAAGAATTGCTGTTAAAAAATATGGAAATACAAATTGAAACAGTAAATATAAAATTGAAAATTTTACTGTTTCCTTATGTATCACATTATTATTACTATTTTCCATTTTTTTCCTTTCATAACTTGAAAATTATCGTGTCTATTCTGTTACATTCTAAACAGCAGCTTTACAATATCAAATGCAAGAATTGTAACCATTGATACGAGTATTACTCCCCCCAGCCCCATTTTTTTCAATGAAAAATATACAATTACACCTATTCCTGCAAAAACCTTAATCAGCCCAAATGCTCCTGTTCCTGTTGAAGTAAATATATCAGGAAAAATTAGCAGTATTAGTACAGTATAGGGCAATGCCTCAAAAAATTTATTTATAAACGGATTATTTTCAGGTAATTTTACAAACAACGGTAATAATTTAAACGACAAAGTTATTAACGCCGTTATTATAAGTAATTGAACTAATAAAATTTCACTCATTTTCTACTGTCTCCTTTTCACTTTCTTCCTTATAATGTCTCAACGCATATAGCGAACTTGCTGTAATCATAATTATTATTAAAGTCCATCCCTTGCTTATATCCTTCAGTACAGGGGCAAACATGAAAAGAAGCTTTAATCCTATAGCCGTAATAATTACTTCTGCATATTTGAGACTGTTTGTTAATGAACTTACAAGAAGGCTTAAAAATGTGGCATATAGCATAAAATTCAAACTTGCCGCAAAAACTTCCGGAATCAGATTACCAAAAAGCGATCCTGCAATTGTTCCTACACCAAAAAGAACATAAGGCATTGTATTGACCCCTATTACATACCATGCATTTGTAGCCTTTCTTATTGTGAGGTATGCAACAGCTTCATCAGTAAGTCCTATTCCCATCAATATTTTTTCAAATAGAGTAGTCTTATTTGAAATCTGCCTGAACATTATTATATTCAGCAACGTGTATCTTAAATTTATTACAAAAATTGAAACTATTATTTCAACAGGTGTGGATTTCAGCTCATACACCATTTTTAAAAAAGCTGTCTGTGCACTTCCGGCATAGAGTCCAAATGACATTACTATAGCCGTAAACAACTTCATTCCAAAGTTTTTTGAAATAAGTCCTATCGTTATCCCAAAAGGAGTATAGGCAATACCTATACCCATTCCATCCCTTAACCCCTTTAAATAATTTTCTAACTTCCCATTATGTGCCATTTTCTATTTTATAACTCCTTATCTTAAATTAACTTTATAACTTTTATTTATACTTTTCTCTCAAAATTGTTTTACTCCTCAACATTTAAAATTTTTAATATTTTCCCGCATTGTCGTAGTCGACTTCAGTCGCGAAGACCGCGGGTAGCGGGAGCATGAGGGCGGCAATGAGCCCTCATAAAGTCTATTTCAATAACCCCCAATTCTTTGCCACACTTCCATTCGCTCTCAGTCTTATATCTTCAAACTTTATTGTTCCTTCCATAATTTCCTTTATTTTTTCCATATATTTTTCCGAAACTTCATCTTTAACCTCAAATATAAGTTCATCATGAACCTGAAGCAGCATTTTTATGTCATCATTATTCTTAAATTCATCATAAAGCTTTATCATTACTTTTTTTATAATATTTGCGGCAGTTCCCTGAACAACAGTATTTACTGCCATTCTGTTTGCCTGTGCCTGAAGATTTTTATTGCTTGAATTTATGTTGTTAATATATCTTCTCGTTCCATAAAGCGTTTCTACAAAACCATTCTGTCTTGCATTTTCTAAAACATTTTCAAGAAATTTCTTTACTTTCGGATACTGTTCAAAGTAAGTTTTTATATATTGGGAAGCATCAGCCACTGGTATTTTCAACTCCTTTGAAAGCCCAAAAGGTGTTTTTCCATATAAAATACTGAAGTTTATTACCTTCGCTATACTTCTTTGCTCCCTCGTTACCTGCTCTTCATCGGTCTTAAAAAATATTTTTCTTGCTGTCAGATCATGCAAATCCTTGTCTTTTTTATACGCAAGAAGAAGATTTTCATCCTTTGATAGCTCAGCCAAAACTCTCAGTTCAATCTGGGAATAGTCAAATGAAACTAAACTCCATCCATCTTGAGAAATAAAGCCTTTTCTTATTTTAATTCCTTCATCTGTTCTTACAGGAATGTTCTGAATGTTAGGATTTGCAGAAGACAGCCTTCCTGTTGATGTTCCATTCTGATTAAATGTAGTATGAATTCTGTCATCTTCATCTGCAAGTTTAGGTAACGGTTCTACATAAGTTGAAAGAAGCTTAGTAAATCCTCTGTATTCTAACAGTTTTTCAGCTATTTCTATCCCTCTTAATGCTAGAACTTCCAAAACCTCCACATCAGTAGAATATCCTGTCTTAGTTTTTTTGACCGGCTCTATTCCCATCTTTTCAAATAATATTTCTCCCAGCTGTTTTGGTGAACCTATATTAAATGTTTCTCCCGAAAGGGAATATATTTCCTTTTCCAGTTTTTCAATATTTCCCTGCAATTCTTTCTTATAATTTTCAAAATATTTTTTATCAATTTTTATTCCAAAATTTTCCATACTTGCCAGAACAGGTACAAGCTTATTTTCCAGATTTTCAAAAATATCATGTAAATCTTCTGTTCTTAATCTGTCTTCCAGTATTACTTCCAGTCCCTTTATATAAAAGGCTCTTTTCCATAAAAATTCAGCTTTTTCTTTATTATCAACTTCACCTATTTTTCTTTTTTTAAACTGTTCCTCAAATTTTTCAAGATTTACTCCCAATTCAGAAAAGATTATATTTTCAAGTTCCTGTGAGCTTTCAGTTCCGAGTACATACCACGCCAGCATTACATCAAAATATTTTTCACATCTAATCCCTGTTTTTATATACTCTTTCACATTATAAGCAGTTATCTTTTTTGAGCTCAATATTCTGTATATTTCCTCAGTAACATCACCATCAGCTTTTTCTTCATCTAATAAAACTATATTTTTACTGCTGTCACATACTGCAAGTCCAAATTCATTTCCAAATAATGCTATTTCATTATCCATTTCTGATAGAACTTTTACCGCCTCATTCCATTCTATTTCTTCTCCCGTAATTTCAGTCAGATTTCCCTTCAAAGTTTCTTCAGAATTTACATTTTCATTATTTCTGTTCGGATGATTGGCAACTCCTCCAAATAATGAATTTTCTTCAGTATCATTTTTTTCAATACTTACTGAACTGTCAGCTGACTTTTTCAGCTGATTTTCAATAGCTGCAGCAAACTTTTTAAATTCCATCGCCCTGTATACTTCAAGTAATTTATTCAAATCTTTATTTTCAAGCTTTAATTTATTCTTGTCATATTCTATTTTTATATCCCTATATACAGTTGCAAGCTTTCTGCTAAGAAAAGCATTTTCCTTATCCTCAATAAGTTTTTCTTTTCTTTTTCCCTTTATTTCATCAATATGTTCATAAAGTCCTTCAAGATTTCCATATTTATTTATTAATTCAACTCCTGTTTTAGGTCCTATTCCCGAAACTCCAGGAATCCCGTCTGAAGAGTCCCCCATCAGACCAAACAGATCAGGAATTTTATTAGGGGTAACTCCCAGATATTCTATAACATCCTCATCTGTTCTTATATATTTAAATAATGAACTTTTCTTATCTCCTTTTCCTAACAGGGCAATATTTATTTTTCCATTTACAAGCTGTGCCAGATCTTTATCTCCTGTTACAATGTAAACTTCTATTTCCTCATCTGTATCTTCAGAAAATTTTGTAGCAAGTGTCGCCATAACATCATCAGCTTCATAGCCATCTATTTTATATTTTGGTATTTTATATCCTTCAAGTACGGACATTATGTATTCCTGCTGTGCTACAAGATCATCAGGCATACTTTCCCTATGTGCCTTATATGTTTCCAATTCTTCAGATCTTTTTAACTCGCTTCTTTTTATATCGAGACAGGCAACAAGGTAATCAGGAGAAAATTCCTTTAATACCCCTTCCAGAGTATTTACAAACCCATAAGTTGCTCCTGTTGCCAAGCCTTTTGAATTTCTCATTCCCATTAGAGCAAAATGAGTTCTGTACATAATCGCACTTGTATCCAGAATAACTGCTTTTTTCATATGTATCCTTTCATTTTTCACAATATTAATAATTACATTTCCATTATTATAACATATTTGCTAAAATACTTGATATAGAATTTTATTTATTTTTTTAAAAAACAATCGTTTTTCGCCTTGACTATTTCGCTTTTTTAAGGTAAAATTATTTTAACATATAAATATTTTATATCATATATCTACAATATATCGTTAATCTATTTATAATTTAATGTTATAGCAATTTTTTTAATTTATAAACTTATTTAAATTACTTAAGTTAGTTTTAATAGAGTTTCTTAAATTAAAATTAACTAACAAAGAGGAAAAGGAGAAGAAAAAGTATGACAGAACGAGAAAAGCAGATTGTTAATCTTATTAAAGAGAATCCTCTTATTACACAAGAGGAAATTGCTGCAAAATTAAATTGTGCAAGAACTTCTATTGCAGTCCATATCAGTAATCTTATGAAAAAAGGTATTATTCTTGGAAAAAAATATATCATCAATGAAGACCCTTATATTTTAACTATTGGGGGAACAAATGTTGATATTCAGGGAAAATCACACACAAATGTTGTCCGTTATGATTCAAATCCTGGGATGATAGGTATTTCATTTGGAGGAGTTGGAAAAAATATAGCAGAAAATATATCTAGACTAGGTATAAGTTCAAAACTGATAACAGCCCTCGGAGACGATCTTTATGGAAATGATATCATGGAATATCTGAAAAATCAGAACCTCGATATCAGTGATATATTATTTCTTAAAAATCAGCCTACTTCAATGTACCTATCTATTTTAAACGATGATAAGGAAATGGAAATGGCTATTTCTTCTATGGATATCTGTAAAAATATTACACCTAAGTATCTTGATACTATTAGAAAAAGAATTGTTAATTCTAAACTCATTATTCTTGATACAAACCTTGAGGAAGAAACTCTTAGATATCTGGCATTTCTTAGAAGAAAGCCACCTTTGATACTTGATACCGTTTCTACTAAAAAAGCAATAAAAGTAAAAGATTTTATTGGAAGGTTCCATACTATAAAACCTAACAGAATGGAAGCAGAAATACTTTCAGGTATTTCAATTTACTCAAAAGATGATATGAAAAGAGCCGGTGATTACTTCTTAAATAAAGGAGTTAAAAAAGTGTTTATTTCATTAGGTTCAGACGGTGTCTTCTTCATGACAGAAAACATAGCCGAAACTATTAAAATTCCTCGTATCAATCCTGCAAGTTCAACAGGTGCCGGAGATGCATTTGTTGCTGGAATTGCATATGGTGAATATCATGACTATGACATTAAATCTGCTGCTAAAATTGGATTAGGAGCGGCAATTCTTACTTCTTTAAGTGACAAGACAGTAAGCGAACAGATGAGTATTAAAAATGTAGAAAATATAATAAGGGAGATGGAAATATAAAATGTTGAAAAAATATCTTGAAATTAATCCGGAAGTAAAAAACGCACTTGAAAATAATGTTCCTGTTGTAGCATTGGAATCTACAATTATCTCACATGGAATGCCTTATCCACAAAATGCTGAAACTGCATTGAAAGTGGAAAGCATAGTAAGAGAAAATGGAGGAATTCCTGCAACAATTGGAATAATAAATGGAAAACTTAAAGTTGGATTATCTCCAAATGAAATTGAATTATTAGGAAAAGAAGGGGAAAAAGTTGCAAAAGTAAGTAGAAGAGATATTCCTTACATTGTGGCAAATAAATTAAATGGCGCAACTACTGTGGCATCTACCATGATAATAGCAAATATGGCAGGAGTTAAAATATTTGCAACAGGTGGAATAGGAGGTGTCCACAGAGGAGCTGAAACTACAATGGATGTTTCTGCCGATTTAGAAGAATTGGCAAACACAAATGTTGCTGTTATCTGTGCAGGAGCAAAATCAATCCTTGATTTAGGACTGACTCTTGAATATCTTGAAACTCACGGAGTTCCTGTTTTAGGATATAAAACTAAGGAATTACCTGCATTCTATACTAGAAAAAGCGGATTCAACTTAGATTATAAAATTGATTCTCCTGAAGAAATTGCTGAACTGTTACATACAAAATGGGAGTTGGGATTAAATGGAGGAGCTGTTATTGCAAATCCTATTCCTGAAGAGTATTCAATGGACAGTGAAGTTATAAATAAAGTTATAGAAAATGCTATTTTAGAAGCTGACAAGTTAGGAATAAAAGGAAAGGATACTACACCATTCCTTCTTGATAAAATTCAGAAACTGACAGAAGGTTCAAGCTTGAAAGCCAATATTGAACTGGTATTTAATAACACTAAACTTGCAACTCAGATAGCAAAAGAACTTGCAAACTTGGAAAAATAATTTTAAAAAGGAATAAAAAAGTCATATTTGTTTTATTTATCAAAATTTTACTGATATAAGACAGTTATTCATAAAGAAAAAAGCACAAACTTGCCTATTGGCTATGACAGTGCTTTTTTCTAATATTCATTTCCTATTTGAATTGTAAAATTCTAAATAATTTATAAATATGGTTTTTTTGATATTTTTCAATTTTTTTGAAATAGTCTCTTTTATATTAATTTTTATAGTCTTTTTAGATAATTTCTTTTTACAATTTAAAAACTACTTTTCCATATACCCATAATTGAAATCTGTTATTCCAGTAATACTTCTTCTAATAATTCCTTTTATATCTGGATTTCTATAGTGATTTTCAACAGAAAAATATAAAGGAGCAATAACAGCTTCATTTACAAGTATCATTTCTGCCTCATTTGTTTTTTTATCTCTTGCATCTCCTGAAGACATTTTTGAAATTTCATCAACAAGTAAGTTATACTGTTTCTTTGACCATATATTTTCATTCTTTCCATCATCTTTTTTCCATCTTTCAAGATACGAAAGTGCATCATCAAATTTTGGAGACCATGTATTTAAAACTATATCGTAATCTCCTGTTCTTGTTTTATTCAGTCTTTCTTTAAAAGGAACTACGGTAACATTTGTTTCCAGTCCTAATTTTGTTTTTAATTCTTCCTGCAGAAACTGAATTTCAAGTTTTTCAGGATCTGAATTTCCAGATAAAAGATTTAATTTTAATGTTGTAATACCTAATTCCTTTAATGCTTCAGAATAAAGCTTTTTTGCTTCTTCTATATCATTATCCTTAAAATTATCAGCGTCAGGATATTTTTCCCTATATTTTTTAGAATGACCTGAAATTATTTTGCTTATTATAGACTTTGCTACTACTGAACCATCTCTTTTTATCTCTTTTACATATTTTTCCCTGTCTATTACAAGTGAAATTGCTTTTCTTAATTTTTTATTCTGTAAATATTTATTACTTAAATTAAAATCCAGATACCATATTCTTCCATTAAGGAATGTATCTACAGTCCCTTCTTTTCTGTATTTTTCCAGATTATAATTTTCAATTCTGGACATATCTATTTCCTTATTTTTTATAAGATCATCCACTACCTTGAAATCTTTTGAAATAACATATTTTATATCAGGTATTTTTATGTTATTACTATTCCAGTAATACTCGTTTTTTTCGAGCAATATTTCATTTTCCTTAAGAGAAACTATTTTATATGGACCATTGAAGAGAAAACTATCCTGTTTTACAGCATATTTCTCTTTATGAATATTGTAAAACTCCTCTTTTAATGGAACTGTAATCGGTAATGTCAATATATATTTAAAATACGATACCGGATTTTCCAGAGTGATTTCCAAAGTCCTTTCATCAGTCACTTTTATTCCAAGTTCATTTTCCTTTGCTTTTCTTTCATAATATGCTTTTGCATTTTTTATTGGGAATAGCATCTCTGCAAACTGTGCTGCTGTTTTAGGATTCAGAACTCTCTTAAATGCAAATAAAAAATCATTTGCATTAATTTTGCTTCCATCACTCCATTTTGCATTCTCCCTGATTTTAAATGTAAGCTTATTCCCTTCTTCTTTAAAGCTTTCAGCTACTCCACCTGTATAATTTCCATTTTCATCTAATCTCAGAAGTCCTTCATAAATGGAAGAATCAACTTGTACCGCAATCATTTCACTGAAAAGATGAGGATCCAGAGTTTTATAGTCACTCCCAAGATTAAATATTACAGGATCTTTTTCCTCATTCTTTTTTATATTTCCATTATTTTTTGAAAAACATCCCGATATTAATAACAATGCTGCTATTATAAAAAGCAGTATACTAGTATTTCTTCTCACGTTCTCTCCTTTAACATTTTTTATAGATGACTTTTTATTTCATCCACTTTATTCAGTCTTTCCCAAGGCAAGTCTATATCTGTTCTTCCAATATGTCCAAATGCTGCCAAATCCTGATATCTGAATCTAGGATTTCTCAATTCAAGCTCTTTTTCTATTCCCCTTGGAGTAAGATCAAATATCTTTTCTACAATCTCTTCAATTTTACTTTCTTTAACAGTAGATGTTCCAAAAGTTTCCACTCTTACAGAAACAGGTTCTACTACTCCTATTGCATACGAAAGCTGAACTTCACATTTTGTAGCTATTCCTGCTGCAACTATATTTTTTGCAATCCATCTTGCAGCATAGGCAGCTGATCTATCAACTTTTGAAGGATCTTTTCCTGAAAATGCTCCTCCTCCATGTCTGAAATATCCTCCATAAGTATCAATTATTATTTTTCTTCCTGTCAGTCCAGAATCACCATGAGGACCACCTATTACAAATCTTCCTGTCGGATTTATATGATATTTTCTGACCTTATCATAATCAAGATTATATCTTTCCAATGCAGGTTTTATAACCTGTTCTTTCAAATCACTTTCTATTTTTTCCTTTGTCACATTTTCATCATGCTGAACTGAAAGAACAACTGTATCAACACCTTTAATTTTACCATTTTCATCATAAATCAGTGTCACCTGTGCTTTTGCATCCGGTCTTGTCCACTCCAGTACCTTTTCTCTTGTAAGCTTAGTAAGTCTTATTATTATTTCCCTTGCAAGTACCATCGCTAAAGGCATCAGCTCCTTAGTTTCATTTACAGCTCCACCAAACATGATTCCCTGATCTCCTGCTCCTCCAGTATCTACTCCCATTGATATATCAGGTGACTGGGAATGAATAGTATTAAGTACTCCACAGTCAGAATCAAATCCCATTCCAGGTCTATACCCTATTTCATTAATTTTATCCCTCACAATCTTCTGCACATCAACATATGTTGTTGTAGTTATTTCTCCTCCTACAATTACAAGTCCTGTTGTTGCAAATGTTTCACAAGCCACTCTGGCATTTACATCCTCTGCAAGACATGCATCTAATACTGCATCTGAAATCTGATCACATATTTTGTCAGGATGTCCTGGTGATACAAATTCCGATGTAAAATAAATGTTTTTTGACATTTTTTTCCTCCTTAAATTTAGTTTTAAAATTTTAGAGTTTTTTATATCAGGTAATTACTTATAAAAAAAAACTCTTCACAAAGAAGAGAATTACAAATTCTTATCTTCGCATCTTTTATGCCGGGAATTGGCACCTTATACTTTCATATAGGTTGCCGGATACTAATAACGGGCCCGTCCCTCATATCTCTCTTGATAAGTTGCATATTTAACTGTAAACACATTATAAATTATTTTTTCGATTCTGTCAATTTTTATTTGATAAAGTTCTAAAATTTTTTAACCAGTATTTTTTACATAGAATTTTCAAATACAGTAATTTATATTTTCCCATTCGTAAATAAATTATTTATTCTATTTCCCTTCTTCCTTCAAGAGATCTTCCCAATGTTGCCATATCAGTAAACTCAATATTTCCACCCATAGGAATTCCACTTGCAATCTGAGATACTTTTATATCCTTATTCTTTATCATTTTTATAAGGTAAAGTGCTGTTGTTTCTCCTTCCATATCAGGATTTAAAGCCAGTATTACCTCTTGTACATCTTTTTCATCAAGTCTTTTTATCAGTTCTGATATATTTAAATCTTCTATCGTTACTCCATTAAGAGGATCTATTTTTCCTCCCAGTACATGATAAAGGCCATTATATGTTTCTGATTTTTCAAAAGCAATTATATCCTTTACACTCTCCACTACACATATAACACTTTTATCTCTCTTCTCACTTGAACAGATTTCACAAATTTCACCTTCACATAAGTTTCCGCAGATTGAACAGTGCTTTATGTTAGTATATGCATCTCTTATTGTGGAAAGCATACTTTCAATTTCGATTTCACTTTTTTCAAGTATATCAAAAGCTATTCTCATAGCACTTTTTTTACCTATTCCAGGTAATTTTCCGAAAACTTCTATAAGCTCATCTAATTTTTTCATTATTTCACCTTTTATTACAATTTTTATAAATAAAGAGGAGCTTCACACTCCGCAGCTCCCTTTATTTTATTTCTTTATACACTTTTTTATTTAATCTGAAATTTACTATTCTCCGATTCTTTCAATTTTGAATGTATTTGTTGTTCCAGTTTCAGAAATTCCTGTAACAAGTACTACTAAATCTCCATTTTTAACTTCTTCATGAACTGAAGCAATTTCTTTAGCTTTTTTGAAGAAATCATCAGCTACATCAAGATTTTTTTCAACATACGCTCTGACTCCTCTTACTAAAGCCAATTGTCTTGCTGTCTGTTCGCTGTCAGTAAGAGCAATTATTGGTACAGTAGGTCCATATTTTCTTATCATTCTTGCTGCTCTTCCTGTTTTAGTCCAACAGATAATTAATTTTGCATCCAGTATTTCTGATGAACTTACTGCTCCTCTAGAAATTGCTTCCGTTACAGTTATATTCGCTGATTCAGGAATTTCAATATTTTTATATTTCTTAAATTCGTCAGTTCTTTTTGAAATATCCGCCATCATTTTAACAGCTTCTACAGGATACTTACCTTTTGCAGATTCTCCTGAAAGCATTACAGCATCAGTACCATCTAAGATAGCATTTGCAACATCTCCTGCTTCTGCTCTTGTAGGTCTTGGATTTCTAATCATTGAATCAAGCATTTGTGTTGCAGTTATAACAGGTTTTCCTGCTTTGTTACACTTTCTTATCATCATTTTCTGCATAAATGGAACTTCTTCTGCAGGTATTTCTACCCCAAGATCCCCTCTTGCTACCATTATTGCATCGCTTAATTCAAGAATTTCATCAAAATTGTCTACACCTTCCTGATTTTCTATTTTAGAAATAATCTGTATTTTTGATCCTCCATTGTCATCCAGAACTTTTCTAACTTCAGCAACGTCAGAAGCCTTTCTTATAAATGAAGCTGCAACAAAGTCAACTCCTTGTTCACAACCGAACTTTAAATCAGCTATATCTTTTTCAGCTAATGCAGGCAATCCTACAGAAACTCCTGGAAGGTTAACTCCTTTAGTTTCTCCTAATTCTCCTGTATTCTTTATTTCACATAATATTTCGTTACCTTTTATTTCCAGCACTTCCAACCCAATAAGTCCATCATCTAAAAGAACTGTATTTCCTGGTTTCAGATCATTTACGATTCCTGGATATGAAACTGATATTTTATCCTTATTACCTATATGAGAATAATCTGTTGTAATTTTTATTTTATTTCCGGCTTCCAGTACGATGTCATTTCCACCTTCTAATTTTCCTGTTCTTATTTCAGGTCCCTTTGTATCAAGTAATATTCCTATATATCTTCCTGTGTTATCTGTTACCTGTCTAAGTCTTTCAATTCTTCCTCCATGTTCTTCATAATCCCCATGAGAAAAATTCAATCTCATTATGTTCATTCCATTTTGAACTAATTTTTGCAGCATTTCTGCACTTTCACTTTTTGGTCCTATTGTACAAATGACTTTTGTCATTTTTATTTTCATATGTTTCATTTTTCCTCCTATAAATATCTTAAGTTTATAAAAATAATTCCTGTTGTCATTAATTATAACGACAACATGTTAGCAATTGCATAATCAGCAAATGAACTTTTTGAGTAATTTTCCCATGCATACGATAATGGATGAGTTGTAATTTTTTCACTTTGAATTCCTACCATTAGTCCACCTTCACCTGCTACTAACAGTTCAACTGCTTTTACTCCCATTCTTGTTGCAAGTATTCTGTCAAATGCTGTAGGCGAACCTCCTCTTTGAACGTGTCCCAATATTGTAACTCTTATACTTGTATTTACTTTTTTTGAAAGTTCACTTTGAATTTCTACAACATTTCCTACTCCTTCAGCTACTATGATTACATCATAAAGTTTTCCTTCTTCTCTTCTAAATTTAATAACTTCAGCCAAATCATCTATTGAAAATTCAACTTCAGGAATAAGAACTCCACTTGCTCCTCCTGCTATTGCAGAATATAATGCAAGATCTCCACAGTTTCTTCCCATAACTTCTATGAGATATGTTCTTTCATGCGAAATTGCTGTATCTTTTATTTTTGATATTGCATCAAGTATTATATTTAAGGCTGTATCATATCCAATTGTATAATCTGTTCCTGCAACATCATTATCTATTGTTCCAGGTATTCCTATTGTTTTTATTCCATGTTCTGTATATAAGTAATGAGCTCCATGAAATGAACCATCTCCACCTATTACAACTAATCCGTCTATTCCTCTTTTTTTCAAGTTTTCTGCTGCTTTAGCCCTTACTTCAGGATCTTTAAATTCCGGTAATCTTGCTGACAGCAAAATTGTTCCACCTTGATCTGCAATTCCACTTACATTAAGTGATGTCATCTGGAATATCTGGTCTTCATACAGACCTTTGTATCCCCTCTTTATACCATAGACATCTATTCCTTTAGTAATTGCAGTTTTCGCAACTGCTCTTACAGCAGTATTCATCCCCTGCGAATCTCCTCCACTTGTCAAAATTGCAATTTTTTTCATAAATTTTCTCCTTCTGTCTTTTCCACTTTTCTATATCTGATAAATAATAGCATTTTTTTTACTTTTTTTCAATGCCTATTTTAAAATTTGTTACTTAGACCTGCGTCCTTAAAAATTATTATTATACACAGGCTCAGCGTGAATTAAAACTCTTTTTATATTTTTATACTTATGTTTTATAAACTTTGAAATCTTATTTGTTATCTCATGCGCTTCATCTATCGTCAATGACTTATCCATACGTACATCTATAAATAAATATATATTTTTCCCTGATGTTGTCATTCTGAAGTCGTGTGCATTCTCTATTTCATCAAATTCCGAAAGATCTTTCCTTACATTTTCCAGAAGTTCTTCATCCTGTGAATCAAGAAGTATCAGTGCATTGTCCTTTATCAGGTTATAACCTGAATACATTATATATATCGCCACTGAAATCCCTACAAATACATCAAATACAGGATTTATTTTTGAAAGCAGAATTCCTGCAAGAACTGAAATTGAAATAACTATATCTGCCTTATAATCTTCCAGAAGTGAATTTATAAGTGCTCCTCTATAATCCTTTGTATTATTTTTCATAAAAATAAGTTGAAATACTTTTATAATTATTACTATAACTGTTATAATTAATGGCATTGGGGAGGTAATAACTTTTCCTTTCAGCTGAAAAAGTCCCGTTATATTTTCTTTTATTATATCAAATGCTGTAATCATTATAAAAGTACCGATAATAACGCTGAAAACTGATTCTATCTTTCCATGACCAAAGGGATGTTCCTTATCTTCAGGATTTTCTCCGACTTTCAGACCGATAATTACCAATATATTCGTTATAAGATCTGAAAGCGAATTCAATCCATCTGAAATAAGTGACACACTTTTAAAGATATTTCCTGAAATTATCTTCAGCAAAGCAAGAACTATATTTACAACTATTGCAAATTTTGAGACAAACATCATCTTCTTATTCAGTTTTCTTTCTTCGCTGAAATTTCCAAGCTCATAAAATCCATCACTATTTTTTACAAAACGCTGCTTTTCCAGAAAATTGTTCATCTGCTTATGTTTTTCCACAACAAGTGAATCAAAATTATTATTCATAAGCCAGTTTATAATATATTTTAGGAGTATTGAGCCAAAACCATTATTTCTAAGCTTTTTATTAACAAATATTTTTTTTAGGCATGCTTTTTCAGCAAGTTCAATCACTGCATATCCTAAAATTTTTCCATCTTCAATAATATAAAAAAGTGTATTTGAATCATTATCTTCCTGAAATATAAAATCAAAATCCAGTACTTTCAGCTGTTGAAACAACTTCTTATTATCTTTCGTTTTTTCCAATTGTAATATTTCCATATCAAATTTTCTCCCTAATAAATCAAATCAAACGTGATAAAAAAATAGCAATGAGGAATTCCTTTCTTGCTATGTTGTAATATTATTGTCTTTCGTTATTTTAATCAATTATGAGTTTTTTGTCATACATCAGGCTCTCGAAAGAATTTTACCACCTGTTTCTTACTTTAAAAACTCAAAAATAGCTACCCTGTAAACCTAGAGAAATCAACTTAGTGCTGCTTCGTTCCCGCCCTGACACGGTTCGCTGACTCTCTACAATACAGGACTATTTTCTCAACATCTTTAAAGTAAGGCGTTGATACTAAAATTTCCCTCAAGCCTGACATCACCTCTACTAAAGCGGATTGTAGATACAGGGCACCGCTAACTCCCCAGCTAGTATGACAAAAAGTATTTTACCATTTTTTTTTATTATTGTCAATGTTTTAAAAATAATTTCCTCACAGGATATTCTTTATTTTGAAATAATAAATTATTTTTAATATAAATTAAAATATATTTAATTAATTGTAAAAATATGATATAATAAACTAGACTTTCGTTCTTTTGAACAGAGAGGAGGTTTTGCCATGTCATATATTATGACAGAAGTTTTTATCAACATTCTTTCAAGTTTGATTGTATATTTTGTAATCAAGTTAATTGAAAAGAACAGAGACAAAAACTAAAATAAATCCCCTGTAGCAGCAGGGGATTTTTTGGTTTTACATGTCATATATTATATTCAAGTTATTATAACATATCTTATATTTTTTATCAATACTTAATTTAAAACTATAATTTATTCCATATGAAATAACTTACATCTCCAAAGAATAAGACAACTTAAATGCACCATTCTTTGTATTCAGCATTTCATACTCCAGACCTATATTTGAAGACGGAGAAATCTTGTATTTAGTTCCTACTCCAAGATTAATTGCGGATTTTGAATATTTCAATGCTTTCATTTCATAATCTGTTCCATAATCCCTCTTACCATGATAGGAATTTCCGCTTAGTTTTCTTTCGTATTCAATATTTCCAAACAGATCAAATTTTCCAAGTTCAATCTGACCATACACTCCTAAAACTCCATTTACAGAAGTTTCAGATGATTTACCTGCGTTTATCTTTGTTATTTCTCCTTCATGCACTGAAGTTATTCCAACTCCTACATACGGTTTCAGATACCCTTTTTCACCTCTATACTTATATCCAAGTCTTGTATCAAAATCCCATATTGTGGAATTATACTGTGCATCCTGCATAAACACTCTTCTATCCTGATTCTTGAATTTATGCTTGTTTACAGAATATGTCATAACACCCATTAAATCAATATTTTCATTAAAATTATACTTTCCATTTAAAATAAACTGGTAGGAATCTATTTTTTCTTCTATTCCATCAAATTCTCTTTTATACTTGACTTTTGATTTCTGATATCCAAATCCTCCACCTAGTGAAAATTTATCAAAATTTTTCATTGCAGAAATAAGTATACCATTACTTGTAGAAGAATAGTTTACATTACTTCCTTTATCCTTGTAGTCTGTTCCAAAATTTCCAATATAAACTGTATTGAGATTCATTCCTTTTGAAAAAGAATTTTCCATGCTTCTATATATTGAAGATCTGCTATTTTTCATCAAATCCAAATCTACTTTCGATCTTGGAATTTCAAGTTCAATTTTCGGTTTTGCAGAATTTCCTAAAGCTGTACTATTTCCATTTCCAGTACCTCTACTTCCATTATTTCGACTTCCACCACCTATAGTTGGAGGAACTGTTCCATTCAGGTTATTAATAACAGCCACCATTCTTCTAAAATCTGTAGGCAATCCATCATAAGGATTTGGCTGTACGTCATCAGTTATCATAAGCCAACCCGCATTTCTTTCCCTTGAAAGACGTATTATTTCATCATACTGATCAGGCCTTGCCGCATAAACAATATGCATTATATGCTGTGCATTTGCTGAATTATTTTCAAACGAAGATTTTGGAGAACTGAATCTGTTTATGTACTCATCTGCACTGATTTCGCTTGTTACAAATACATCAGCATAAGGTGCAAGTCCATCATTTATCTGTCTTCCAGGATTTCCAATTACAAAGGTATCCGGTGACTTGCTTTTTGCATAATCATAAATTGTCTTCATGTATCCAGGCTGATTACTGTAGTCTACTCCCACTTCATCAAAAAAGAAACCATTAATATTATTTTGACCATATAAATTGTAATACTGATCAACATCAGCCATTACTTCTGCTACAGAACGACGCTGATATTCTGTTTTAATATACCCGATATTTTTTATTCCTGCATTCATATTATCACTAATCTGCTTTACATAATTAGAATCAGTTCTTTTTCCAGGTCCATTACTCGGATTAACTATAACATAAGGTATCTGGCTTCCACCTATTGATGTAACTGTGCTCCAGTACTGATCTCCTGTCCTGTGATCATCAGGATAGTTATAGGAAGGCAGTATAACCGACTGTCTATCTGCCTGAAAAGTTTTTCTTTCTATTTTAGAAAATTCATTTCTTTTCTTTATTCCTTCGTCTTTAAATATAGCAATATTTCCATGTATTTCTTCTCTTTCTGTTTCATCATGATTTCTGTTATTTTTTTCTAAAAATCTTCTGTTTTCCTTTTCAAAATCAGAATTATAATCATTCCCTATATTATAAGAATTTGATGTATTCCTAACTGTTTCAAAGTTATTATTCCTGCTTGTACTGTCTAAATACGCCGCAAATGCTCCTGAAGTTAACACAATTTCTCCGGCAAGTAATAATTTCTTCATATATTCTCTTTATTATTCCTTTCATTTATATAATTTGATATATTACTTTTTCCCATTAACTATACTGATAATTCTTTCAAATTCCTTTGGAAGATCATCGTAAGGATTTGGCTGTACATCATCTGTCACCATAATCCATCCTGCATTACGTTTTCTTGAAAGTTTTATTATCTGCTCATATTGCTCAGGCTTTGCCGCATATACAATATGCCAGATATGATAAAAGTTGTCCTCATTATTCTCAAACTCAGATTCAGGCTCAGTAAACCTGTTTATATACTCATCTGCACTGATTTCGCTTGTTACAAAAACATCTGCATATGGAGCAAGTTTATCAGTAATCTGTCTTCCAGGATTTGCAACTACAATATTATCTTTTCCTTTACTCTTCACATATTCATAAATTGCTTTCATATAGGCGGGCTGACTTTTATCATCTACACCCACTTCATCAAAGAAAAATCCGTTTAGATTATTTTTTCCATATAATTCATAATATTTATCAACATCTGCCAGCACTTCTGTTAATAGACGTTTCTGATAATTTGTTCTTATATATGCAATATTTTTAATCCCTTCCTTCATATTTTCCTTCAGCTGTCTCGCATAATTTAAATCTGCTTCAGCTCCAGGACCGCTATTAGGATTAATTATTACATAAGGTATATTTTTACCGCCTTTTTTAATAACCGCTTTCCAGTAACTACTGTTAACAGAAGGATAGCTATATGCCGCCAAAACAACAAATTGCTTTTTTTCCATTTTTTTCTTTATATATACTGCAAAAGCACATATTCCTGCCAGTACAACTGCCGCTAATATTATTTTTCTCATATTGTGATTCCTTTTCAATTTTTTATTATTGTTTCTTTATTTTTTCAAGTACATCTTCATTAAATTTACCATTTTTAAGCATTTCTATCTCAAATTTATATGGCGGTACTGTTTTTGCACCTTTTTCAGGTGTCAATGCCACATAAGGTGTTTCAAGTATTTTCGGTAAATGAGAGAACTTTTCATAATGGGCTATCTTATTTAATGTTTCGAATCCTATTGTTCCAAATCCCAGATTTTCATGTCTATCCTTCATTGCTCCTCTCGGATTTTTACTGTCATTCAAATGAATTACAGATATTCTGTCAATTCCTACAATCCTGTCAAAGTCTTTCATAACACCTTCAAAGTCATTTACAATGTCATATCCTGCATCATTTACATGACATGTATCAAAACATACAGAAATCTTATCTTTAAGTTTTACTCCATCTATTATTTTTGCAATCTCTTCAAAGCTTCTTCCACATTCGCTTCCTTTTCCTGCCATAGTTTCAAGTGCCACCGTTGTTTTCTGATCTTTTGTCAGAACTTCATTCAGTCCCTCAACTATTTTTGCAATTCCTGTTTCTGCCCCTTCTCCTACATGGGCTCCCGGATGTAGAACTATTCTAGGTGCGCCTATTGCATCCGTTCTTTCTATTTCCGTTCTCAGAAACTGTACTGCAATTTCAAAAGTTTCAGGTTTTACAGCATTTCCCAGATTTATTATATATGGTGCATGGACAACAATATCCTCCACTGAAATGTTATTTTCCTTCATCAGTTTCAATCCTGCATCTATATTCAATTCTTCTATCGGTTTTCTTCTAGTATTCTGTGGTGCTCCTGTGTATATCATAAAAGTATTTGCTCCATAGGAAAGCGCCTCTTCCACTGACCCAAGAAACATTTTTTTCCCGCTCATTCCTACATGTGATCCTATTTTAAACATTTTTCCTCCTGCTTTATTTATATTAAAAGTTATTTATATCCCTTACTATGTAAAGTAGATAAAATTATTCATAATATAATAACACATTAAAAATACAATTACAACTATGGCAATTAAATATACTATATCCATTGACTTTCATAAAAAATACAATATACTATTATTGATAAATATAATAAAAATAAAGGAGGAATGAAATTGAAAAAAATTTTACTATTGCTATTCCTGATTTTGTCAGTATTTTCATGCGGAAAAAAAGAAAATCCTGATGCATCAGTTAACAAAGAAGAAACAGTAAAAAAAGAAAAAGTGGAGGAAACAGAAAAAACTAAAGAAAAATCTGTAGAAGAACAAATAAAAGAAATGGTAAATATCTGGAATGAAGCCTCCAGTAATGCAGATTTTGACACTTTAGAAAAAATCTTAGGCGATAAAATTGAATATTATCAATCATCTGTTACAAAAGCCTATTATATTTCAGATCAGAAAAAATTTTTTGAAAAAAATCCTGTTTATGTCCAAAAAATAAAAGGAGATATTACCGTTACGCAGATTTCAAACAAGCAGGCAAAAGCTGAATTTATAAAGGAAGTAACAACAAAAAAAGGTACAAAAGATTATCCTTCATATTTGATTTTTGCAAATGTGAACGGAGAATGGAAATTAATTTTGGAAAGTGATAAAGTTTCTGATGCAAATGTTGAAAATCAGAAAAAACGTGCTGCAGAAAATCCTAATAAATCTAAATATAAGTACGATGAACCTGTTACAATTGTTGGAACTTTTGGAATTAAAAAATTTGAAACAGAAAATGGAATAGCTAAACCTTATGTAATAACTTTAAATACTCCTATTAAAGTTGTTGCTGATGAAGGAGATGACGTTAATCAAACTGAAAGTAATCAGAATATGATTCAGCTGGCTTTATCAGATGAACATATAAACTATTTAAAATCGAAAAATGCTTATGGTAAACGGATTCAAGTTACAGGTACATTCTATTACTGGCACAGCATATACCATTATACACCTGTATTAATGTCTGTTTCAGAAGTTAAAATTTTAAATTAGAATAAAATAACAAGACCGTTTCACAAAATTACTTCTGTGAGACGGTCTTTAAAAATTTTAAATTATTTTCTCAATTCTTTTTTCTCCCTCATTTTATACAAAAATATCCCTGTCGCTACACTCACATTCAATGATTCTATATTCCCAT
>ERZ772764.693-NODE-693-length-22396-cov-6.761515_pt1 | contig 22396 bp, 20 predicted proteins | sample MGYA00512163_ERZ772764 | MGnify/ENA primary metagenome ERZ772764 (study PRJEB29015, sample SAMEA2737903) | human oral metagenome | biome: human oral; feature: human-associated habitat; material: dental | place: China | collected 2094 ... | reverse complement strand
GATGCTGGGACGCCTATGGCGGGCACATCGAGCGGGGCCCGGGGCCCGCGCGCGACATGGGGAGCGCGCACTCGATCCTCGTCGACAGGCCGGGGCCGGGGGGCGTGGCATGCCGGTCGGCGGGCCCCGGGGGTCTCGACGATGCCCACGACCCGCTCCGCCGCGCCAACCACACGCACTTCCCTCTGAGGGAGTCTGCGCGGCGCCACTCCGGCCTCGGGCGAGACCGCATCGACGATTGGCCCGACCTGCTCTCGGTCATCGTCAACCCGCCTCCCGACCGCCTGGAGAGGGTGGCAATGGCGCCCGGCCGGGCAATGCCCCTCCCCATCTCGCTGCCATACAGAGGCCACCATGAGAGAGACGGAAGCTCAGGGTAGAGGCTAGTTTTGGAAAGACCAACTTTCTGCAAGAGGGGATTTTAGCTCGCAAATCCATATCGCTAGTATGGACATGTACTCAGCCTAACTTCCCGTCACTTCCTTAGCCCACTGGGCGCAGACCCAAACCGTCACCTGCCCCGAGAACCTGCGCCTAGCTGCTGAAATACCTGGGCCGTCGCTCGCGTGCGGCGGCCACGTCCGGCGTCACGCTGAATAAGGCCCTCACCCATCCCGCGGGAGGCGGGACGTGCGTCAGCCGTGACGTCGCGGGCGGCAGCGGGCGCGCGACGGTCGTCAGGCTGCGGGGGGGCAAGGCCGCGAGGGGAGGGCCGCGCGTGCCCGGGGTGGGTTGTGTTCTGTCAAGTTGTTTTGAACAAATGGGACTACGCAGTTCTTATTGAACCAAAACAGCGGGTCGTGGACAGGGCGCGCGGCGTGTACCGGAACAGAGCCAGGAGCCTGTCCCTCTGCGCCCCCGGCTCCAGGGGCGGGCGCAGGGGCTACGCCCACCTGTGCCTGGACGCCGCCATGCGCCGCGAGCCCAGGCGCGACGCGGCCGGGAGGGCCGCCGAGAGCGGGCTCTCGGGCGCCGAGGCCCACGACCCGGTGGCCTCGAGGGGCGCGTTCGTGCCTGTCAGCACCAGGGGGACGACCAAGGGGGCCGCTCCCCGCCACGCCCGAGGCCGCGTCGAGAAGGTCTTCGAGATCGCCAAACAGGGCGGCAGGGTCCTGCCCGCCCGCGTGCTGTTTTGGCGAGGGGACTTTCTGCAGGCACCTCCCGATGTGCCTCGTGGCCACCGCGGCGACCAGGATGATGTCGGACGTGCTGGCCTCGTGCAGGACCTCGCTTGCGATCGAGTCGATGCCGGAGATCCCGCGCGGGCGGTACGCGATAGGGTACAATGGGCAGCTGATCACCACCGAGCCCGTGAGGAAGATGAACGAGGCGCACGGAGCCTTCGGGATCAGGTGCCCGGACACCATCGGGCTGCCAGTTGTGGGCTAAGGAAGTGCCGGGAACTCAGAGTTAACCTATTTATATCGTCTAAGTTCCAAAAACTTCAGAAAAGTAGGGGCACCCCATCCAAGAAGTGGCCAAATTGCAAAAAAATTTTTTGGAAATGAATAGTCACTTCGATAGTGAATTAGCAGCAAATTAAATACAATGAATACTAGATTGAATATAATATACAATTTTAGATTTTTAATTGCTTTTTTTCTCTGTGTCTGAAAGGTATCTTCCTCGTTCATATACCATCCTCCCAATACCCCAATACTCGGAAAACCTCTTTGACGCCAACTGCTGATCAGACTGCAGCTATTAGCGTAATGGCTTCGCTCACTTTAGTGAAGAGCCCGATACAAGTCAGATTTCTCATCTCCCAAAAGAGACAATGCTAACATTGCTGCAGCATGAAACCTCAACTACTGCATGACCTGGATACGCCTGGCAATCGTGAATAACCACAAAGCCCACGAAGTAACCGGACTACTTAAAAAGGGCTCTTCGGGGTTTCTGGTGGGTAGCACAGAGGGACGTCTGGGGAAAACGTAGCTTTCCTAGTTTTAGGTAGATGATGGTCTCGAGGTACTCCAAGTTACTGAACCCTCGTGCCTGCCTCTTGGCCGACTGGACTGCCGAGCTCATTCCCTCGAGGACGGCGTTGGCGGGCCTGTGGCCGGAGTGGTCCGGGATCTCGGCCCTGTGCTCCCGTATGGTCCTGGCGACCGTCCTCGTCTGGGGGACGTCCGGGCGCGTGACCCGGCCGCGCAGGGCGTCCGGCTCCGATCCCGCGTCGTCCCTGGCCCCGCAGTCGCAGGCCGCCCGCGGCGCCTCCCTCGTCGCGCAGGCGCGGGCGGTCCTGAGGTGCTCCCTCGACAGCGTGCGCTTCCTCTCGGCCTGCCCCTCTGCGGGACTCGCCTCGTTCCCCGGCCATATGTACTTGGTCCTGGCTAGGAGCGCCCCCCTCTCCCTCGACTCCCTTGCCTCGGCGGACCCCGCCCCGCCCAGCTGCCTGGTCGCGAGCCGGGTCACGTGGAAGCGCCCGTCGTCCCGCTCGGCGTCTGGCGGGCGCCCGGGGACGCCCTTGGCGAACGCCGGCGAGAGGTCGCGGGCCGCGACCCCCGCCGCCTCCGGGTCGCCGCCGTGCTCGGCCAGCTCGCGGGCGAGGCCGGCGACCGTGCCGGCGACTCGCGCCCGAGGACTGCCAGCATCCTCGTCTCGGGACCCGTCACGACACTCCCGCACGCCCGCCGACTTTCGTGCGGAATGATACCGCCCCGCAACCAGGAAAGCTACGTTTTCCCCAGACGTCCCTCTGTGCTACCCACTAAAAACCGCGAGGGCCATAATTCTCTTTTTCGATTTTCTCTTTTTCATTTAGAGTGGTATCTCCATTTCAGTTTGCTTTTAATATTCATCGAGAACGGGCATATCGACCTTGCTTACGCCGGTACCCCCTCAGCGCAAGACGGTAATGTTGATTGTCTCATAGTCCGCCCTCCTTAGTTCCAACGCACCGATAGCGACCCTCTGTATTCCTATGATCTCGATTCTGGTGCGTGGTATCTCTACCATCTCGACTTCCATCCCATGGAGCACGTCTGGAAAGAAACTCGTAGTTCTGCTCCGCGAGTCCGAAACAGGTACATCCCGTATTGACGCAGAACAAGATCAGCTTCTTCTTGCCAAAACGCTACGCCCATCTGCTGCGTGGACACCATGCCTGCCGCAACACGAATGCTATTCTTTGTGGTCTGCAACACCAATGCCACGACAGTGCCAAGTAGTGTCTCCCTCATATGCCCTTGAGAGCCTCACCACGTGCATCGTTCTCACCCAAGATAAGTGATGCTGATGATATAGAGCCTCTGAGGAAGGCTTCGGATCCTGCTGGGATTCCTTTCTCTCCCATGTACTTAACGTGGGAAGGGCCGAGCTCCCCGTTCTTGATAAGGAAACCTATCGCTTTGTGCGCAGCGCAGATATGCGCCGACGACACGTACGTCTACGCGAAAAGGCGCCCACCTGCGGCTCTGCAGGCAGGCGCCCATCTTGTTTGGTGGAGGTGCGGAGAGTCGAACTCCGGTCCAAAGCACATCCCTGGCAGGTGTCTCCAAGCTCAGTCACCGTTAAGATCTTAGACGGGATCGTCCGGTGACAGACGCTTCCCGCCCCAGCTGGTTCAAACTTGGCGCGCGGCATACCAGCCACGTCCACGCGCGCATCTCCCTCAGATGACGTCGCCCGAGAAGCGAGAGAGACTTCCCGTTAGACGGCTACTTATATGTTAAGCAGCGAGGGCGTACTCGCCCTGATAAGAATCTTCGTCGTCAATTAGATTTGACGGTACCCCTGTTTAGCGTGGCGAGGAGACCACGGCTTGCTGCCCACCTCAAACATACCCTGTCGAAACCAGTCACCCCCATGCGATCAAAGGACGGCATGCTGCCATCCCTACGATATCAGCGCCCGGCATTGCACGCTCCGTACGATACCATGACGCATATGCCCATTTTAGCATCTTAGCCATGCTTGCGTCCCTCGCGATCAATGAACATGATGCCAAAGGCCATCATTAAAAGGACCGGACTCGCGAGGATCATCCTGAGACCCAAAGATCCTATCAGCCAACTGCCCGCCACCGCGCCGCAGGTGAAGCATACGATCACAAAGTAGTAGAGCAGTCCCGTCTCGAGCTGCTCACGCTCATGCGTATGTGCGTAGCTCACCATGGACTGAGTGCCACTGCGCAGATTGCCGATGCACATGGTCGTGGCAAAGGCATTGCCATGAAGTTTGCGAAAGGCCTGAACCTGCATGCCACAGGCAAGCGACGTCAGGCCGTTGGCGATGAGATTGAACCCCTCTGGCACGAAGCCCACGATCACAAGGAGCACGGCTTCCATCAGTAGCACGAGCTGGCGCCAGTGCAGGTGCTTGGGTTTGAGGAGCAGCTTGATGCCGTGCGCCACCGCAATGCCTGCGGAGAAAAAGAGCACCGGAGATAGGTAGCGCACGCACTGGTCCCAGTTTCCCTGCGAGAGATTGACACCTAGAAGCAGCATGTTTCCCGTCTGGGCGTTGGCAAAGACGTGCCCTCTTACCAAGTAGGAATATGCGTCCATGACCCCACCGGAAAGTGCTAGGAACAGCGCGAGCTCGACGGACTCAGACGTTTGTTCGGCGTGCTTCATCTATCCCCCTCAGATCCTCACGGCTCTTAGGTGCTATGGGTCGGCTAAGGGAGGAGCCCACGGACCTCACCTAGGGCCCCTCCGACACAGACGCACGCCTCGTAACCCTGGTGTCGGGAGGCTACTCCTCCACCAGCTCGAACTGGTCAGGACCAACGCCGCACACGGGGCAGACGTAGTCCTCTGGCAACTCCGGAGTGTCGATCTCGACCTCATAGCCGCAGACCAAACAGCGGAACTTGTACGTCTTCTTCTCGTCGACCATTGCGTATCCTCTCTCTTGGCGGCGCGCCCTTCTGCGCGCCTCGTGCGCCCGCCCCTACGGGCGCACCACCCTCATACCCAGTTAGTCACATCTGAGGCGCGCGATAGCCCGACGGAAGGTCCAAGAGCTGCCTCACCACAAAATCCCCTCTCCCCTGTCATCTGGGTCCCCTATCTCTAACGGCCACGCAGCTTGAGCGCGCGCTGAATCTCGCGATCGCTGTCACGTCTGGCCATGTCGCGTCGCTTGTCGAAGAGCTTCTTGCCCCTTCCTATGCCAACGCACAGCTTCACGCGGTTATGCTCGTCGAAGTAGAGCTCGAGCGGCACGAGCGCCATGCCCTTGGTGCGCAGCTGCGCGTCGATGAGGGCAATCTGTCGGCGATGCATGAGCAGGCGCCGCCTGCGATCGGGATCCACGTTCCACACGCCGCCGTTCGAGTACGGGTGTATGTGCACACCCACAAGAAAGGCCTCACCGCCTCTGATGATGCAGAACGAGTCGCGTATCTGGCAGGGGCGCTCGCGTATGCTCTTGACCTCGGTTCCCGTGAGCTCGATGCCAGCCTCCCAGGTCTCACCTATCTCGTAGTCGTGACGGGCGACTCGGTTCTTAGAGATGCTCCTTTTTTGTGGGCCTTGGGTATTCTTGCCCCTGTCGTGCCCACCCGTTGCGGAAGTTGGCTGTGGCCTACGCCTCGCCATCTGTAGCTCCCTCCCCTCGCGCGACCCCTGTGGCCGCGCTGTCTGCGTCTTCTGCAGCACCCGCAGGCTCCACACATGCGAGGAGCTCCCCCATCAGCCTATGGGAGAGCTCTGCGCCCGCAAGCGCGCGAGCCCTCAGCATGAGCCTCGTCTCTGCGTCCTGGTCACCCAGCTCGCGCGCATCCAAGGCACACTGTAAGAGACAGATGACGATCTGAGCGTTGGCACCACGTGGCAGCTGCAGCTCATCAAGAATCTGCCCCTCTTCCTCATCGCTGACAACATCGGGATCGTGCTGCGTACCCACTGCCTGCTCGAGTACCACCCTAAGCAAGGGATCGCTCGCATCGACCCTACGGGCAGCCCTGAGGAGCGCTGCCGCCTCTCGTGACTTCCCAGAGGCCTGGAAATACTCGGCAAAACTGAGAAAGGCTCTGATCAGATGAGAGGGCTCACTGGCACGAATGAGCACCGAGTGACTCAGCGCCAGGTACTCGCTGATATCGCCGACGTCCCGGCACAACTCCGCCAGGTTCAAACGATGCTCACAGGCCATGGGATTCCAACGCACCGCCTGCTTGAGCGCCTCGATCGCCAAGTGGGTGTCACCATCTGTCATGCGCGCGAGGGCAAGGTCGGCGTACAGGCGATCCAGCGGCTCGCCCACGTCGCGAAGCTCCCTCGGGTCGCGCTCGACAACCTGGTACGCCAGGCGATCGAAGGGAGAGGAAAAGCTGAACCACTGCTGGCTATCGGTCGTCGGGCAGTTACGATCAATGTACTCCTCCACGTCCTCGGCACGTCTTAAGAGAAGCTCAAGCGCCATGTATGTCTGGCCCTGCATAAGGTAGCCTTCGGCCAGCATGATCACCTCAGTCAGCTCGCTCTGCTCGAGCCTGTCTGCATACTCCATGACACCTCCTCATACCATACGCTCTGCGAGGATGAGCAATGCCCCCCCTCGCCGTATGCAGCGATACCCTAAGAATACGACAAGCCTACCCGCTTACCGTACGTACAAGTACCGCCCGTGTCGTTCGCCTATGCCACGGACGTTTCGTCTGTGCGCACGGGTCACTTGTCCGGAAGCGCGAAGTCTATCTGCCCGCGCGCAGGGCTGGTATTCGCCACGACCACCGTCACGCGCATGCCCACCCGCCAGATTCTGCCACTTTCCTCGCCCATCAGCGCCATGCGTGCATCGTCGTACGAGAAGCGCTCATCTCCCAACTCGCGAGTCGCAAGCAGGCCCTCGGCGCAGCTCTCGTCGAGCATGACGAAGAGCCCATAGCGCTCGCAGCCCACCACGACGCCTCCAAAGCACTCACCCACCCTTGTGGAGAAGAACTCTGCGATCTTGACTCTCTGAGAGTCTCGGGCAGCACCATCTGAGACCCGTTCGCGCTCCGAACAGCTCCGACATAGCTGCGCCAAGCTGCGTCCGATCTCGCGCTGCTCACGTGAGCCTGTGGTCCCGTCCAGCTGCGCCTTGAGTGCACGGTGCACCAAGAGGTCCGCGTAGCGGCGGATCGGCGAGGTGAAGTGACAGTACGCCCTCGCACCCAAGGCGTAGTGCCCATCGTTGTGCGGCAGGTAGATGGCGCGCCGCTGGGCCCTGAGCAGCACAGTGTTCACGAAGAGCTCCGCAGGCGTGCCTGCGGCGTCCTCGAGGACCTCCTGGATGGCTGCGGGACTCCCCGTGACAAGTGCCCCAGCAAGCGAGCCCTCAACGAGGCCGAGCTCCCGTAGGGTGCGCAGGGCGTCTTTGAGATCGTCTGGGGCGGGTCGCTCGTGCACGCGGTAGGCCGTCTCGATCCCTGCGTCCGAGAGCAGCTGTGCCACGCACTCGTTCGCAAGTAGCATGGCCTCCTCTATGAGGCTCGTTGCGCGCGTGCGCCTGCGCACGATGATGTCGATTGGACGGCCCTGCTCATCGAGGGTGACCTTCGCCTCCTTGGTGTTGAAGTCAATGGACCCACGATCATGGCGCAGACGTCGCCTCTGCACAGCGACCTCGTCGAGGATGTCGAGGGTCCGTGAGACCTGGGTGTTCCAGCCCGCCGAGCAGGGCAGCTCATGGGCACCAAGCGTTTTCTCGAGCCATGCGTCGACCTGGTCGTAACTCAGGCGCGCCTTGGAGCGAATGGCGGAGCGCGTCATCCGGGCCGAGACGAGCTCTCCCCTCTCGCCAAGGCGCATGATGACGCTCGCAACAAGCCGATCCTCGTCTGGCTTGAGGGAGCAGACGTCAGCACAAAGGCTCTCGGGCAGCATTGGTATGACGCGATCGACCAGATAGGTCGAGCAGGTCCGCTGCCGTGCCTCGTTGTCTACGGGGCTGCCCCACCCCACGTAGTGGCTCACGTCGGCAATGTGCACCTCGACCTCAAAGCCACGTCCGACCCTACGTGCGCCAACCGCGTCGTCGAAGTCGCGCGCGTCGGCAGGATCGATGGTAAGGACACAGCGCTCACGAAAGTCCGCGCGAGCCTGACCCGCTGCCAAGGCCTCCTCTACGCCAGGCTCAATGGCAGCCGCCGAGGCGAGTACCGTCTTGGGAAACTCGCAGCGCAGCCCATACGAGGCAATGATGGTCTCGATGGGCAGGTCAAGGCCACGTTCGCTGTCCACGCGTCGCTCTATGGTGACGATTCCCGACGTCGTACGCGCCGGATACTCCAAGATGCGCGCCACCACCACGTCGCCTGAGTGCACGCCACAGGCCTGTGCACTGTGGTCATCGGGCAGCACGAAGAAGTCACGCCGTATCCTTGAGTCGAGGGGAACCACCACGCCGAGCGGATCTATGAAGTCATAGCTGCCCAGAAAGCTCTGGGTGGCACGATCGAGGACGCCCTGGACCCATGCTAGGCGCTCGCGTCCGCGTGGCGATGATAGACTCACCTGCACCGTGTCCCCACTCATCGCCTCGCGCACGCCCCTCTTGGCAACCCTAAAGCAGCCCTCTGGCGTGTCGACCGTAACCGACCCCGAACGCGAGACGCGCATCGTGCCCGTTAGCAGGGCGCGAGTTCTCCTGCCTCGAGAGCCTCGCCCGCGCGGGCCATGCGACCTCGATTTTGCTCCTCCCATGCCCGCGCCCCTCCAAAGCAGTGAGCCAGCTGCGACGGTGCCTTGACGGTGCCTCGGTCCCTTAGGGCGATCACACGATGTCCGCCTTGTATGACTGCCCTCGCCTGGCATGCGAGAGACACCATCCGAAGGCTACACGGCCACAGCCCCAAGGCACGGTGAGACACTGTCTGCTGCCTTATCGGCACATCGCAAACCCGCTACACCCTGAGATAGCGCCTCATCGCGATAGCAGAGCCAAAGAGGCCAAGCAGACAACCTATGCCCACGAGTGACGCATACGTAAGGGTCAGGACGACCGTCGGTATGTCAAAGGACAAAAACGACAGTCCAGCCTGGAGCCTCGGGAGCACGATCAGGGTACCGCCCTGAAGCACAAGGATCGCGAGCAGCGAGCCAAGAAGCGCCTCGAGCATGCCCTCGGCTAAGAACGGCCCACGTATGAAACCGTTTGACGCACCAACCAGACGCATGATGGCGATCTCGCGACGACGCGCTGAGATAGCGAGACGAATCGTGTTGTTGATGAACACGAAGGCGATGAAGGCCAGAAGGCCAACCAGCACGATGGTGCCAAAGCGCAGGACATACGTGACGCTCAGCAGCTTCTTTACCGTATCGCGGCCATACTGGACGGAGCGCGTGGGATTCTCTGTATCGTCGGAAATACTCTTGAAATCGCTGTCCTCGATGATCATGCTGGCTACGTTCTCGACCTGCTTGGGATCGGAGAGGGTAATGACCAACGATGCGGGCAGTGGGTTGGTGCCATCGAGCGCGGCGACGACATCGTTCGCGTTCTTGTCACTCATCTTCTCCCGGTAGCTCTCGAGGGCCTCCTCCTTGCTCTTGTACGTCACATCATCGACGAAGTCCCAGCCACTGATCTTCTGCTGGAAGGCGTTCACGGCAGACTTGTCTGCCCCGTCAGAGAGAAAGGCCTGGATAGTGACTTGGTTCTCGACGTCGCCCGCAAGCCTGTTGAGCAGGACTGAACCGATGACGAAGAGGCCTATCACGAAGAGTGAGAGAAAGATGGTGACCACGGCGCCAAGAGCCGTCGACCAGTTGCGACGAAAATGGCGACCTGCCTCGTGCAGGGAATAACCAAGATTAGACGGAGCCATAGAAACCGTAGCCCCCCTTCTCCTGATCGCGAACGATGTGACCCGCCTCAAGAGCTATGACGCGCTTGCGCATGGAGTCGACCATCTCGCGATCATGGGTGGCCATGACGACGGTGGTACCGGTCCGGTTGATGAGGTCGAGCAGCTTCATGATACCGAGCGAGATAGCCGGATCGAGGTTGCCCGTAGGCTCGTCACAGACTAGAAGCGGCGGGCGGTTGACCATGGCCCGCGCGACAGAGACGCGCTGCTGCTCCCCGCCAGAGAGCTGGTCTGGATAGTTGTCCATCTTATCGGCTAGGCCGACGAGGCGGAGCACCTCCGGAACCTGCGTCTTGACGACCGAGCGTGGCTTGCCAATGCACTCGAGCGCAAAGGCGACGTTCTCGTAGACCGTCTTATCAGGCAGAAGCTTGAAGTCCTGGTAGACCGTGCCAATCTGGCGACGCAGGTAGGGAACCTTGCGGTTGCGCAGCTTGGTGAGGTCTTGGCCCGCGACGATGACATGCCCGCCCGTTGAGCGAAGCTCGCGCGTGAGAAGACGCAGAAACGTTGACTTGCCAGAGCCGGAGTGTCCGACGACGAAGACGAACTCGCCCGGGTAGATGTCAAGGCTCACGTCCTCGAGCGCGGGCTTGTTGGGCTGGGCAGGGTAGATGAGCGTGACGTTTCTCAGCGAGATGGTCGGCGTACCACTCCGATCGATCTTGGGTGCGTCCTTGAAGTGGATGGGAGAAAACGCGCTCGTCGCGCCAGACTGAGGCTTGATGTCGCTTGAGGTCCCCTCCGCCACCGAAATCGCCTTGGATGATGAGACAGTGGCATCAGGCGCACGCTTGACATCTGGAATTCTTGAGACTGTGGGAGCACCCTTAGCCTCTGGGACACCCGTAGCGGCAGGGATGACCCTCGCCCTTGACCCATCGTCTTTCATAGACGATGCGCCCGCGCCTTGAAGGCCCGCCGCACTGGATGGGACAGCACCTGGAGTGCTATGGGCCACACCAGCTGATTGGCCGACACGATTGGCGGCTGGCACACGAGGGCTTGCCTCCTGACGCGAGGACGCCGAAGACTTGAGGTCGGCCATGGCTGCCTCGAGTTCGTCGTCGAACAGCGCACCAGCCTCTGCCCCGGAGGAATCCTGAGGTAGCCCATCTGAGCCCTCACCCCCCCATTGCCTACCATCGCGGAAATGATTGGCCACACATGCTCCTTTTGATACGTTGATACTGCAGTGACTGACAGATTTCGCGTTATTGTAGCAGAGAGCCGGTTGGGGCATTAAATCTGCATGCCACGCACAGACAGGCCTCGCGTGGAACACAGATAGGCCGAGACACGTGCCCCGCAGATTCCGGGGCACTCGACGCCAGACGGCCGCAGCCTCAGCTTAGGCGTCCGGATGGGTTTGGGTACGCGGCCGAGCGTAGGGCTGGGCGTCCCAGTTGATAGCGCATACCTAGCGCACAAAGCCCTCTATGGCGGCCGCGACCCCCGCGCCGTCGAGACCAAACTTCGCAAGCAGGTCGAGTGCGGGACCGGACTCGCCAAAGACATCGTTGACGCCGACCTTTTTGACGGGGGTGGGACAGGCCTCGCACAGCAGATCGCACACGGCACTTCCCAGGCCACCGATCACGGAGTGCTCCTCGACGGTGACGACACGTCCGGTCTTTCTCGCCGAGGCCACGATAAGATCCCCGTCAAGCGGCTTGATCGTTGCCATGTTGATGACCTCGCAGCTCAGGCCCTTGTCTACAAGCATCTTGGCCGCCTCGAGCGCGGCGGAGACCTCAAGGCCGCAGGCCACGACGGTGACGTCTGAGCCCTCGCGTTCGACGATGCCCCTGCCAAGCTCAAAGTGGTAGTCATCCTTGTGAATGACGGGCACGGGCAGACGGCCAAGCCGCACGTACACTGGGCCCTCTGCCTCGTATGCCGCGCGAACGGCGGCCTTGGCCTCGACGTCATCGGCCGGGACGATGACCGTCATGCCAGGAATGGCTCGCATGAGGGCGAGGTCCTCGTTGCACTGGTGGGTGGCGCCGTCCTCGCCCACCGATATGCCCGCGTGCGTGGCCCCGATGACCACGTGCAGGTGGGGGTAGCCGATGGAGTTTCGCACCTGCTCGAAGGCGCGACCGGCGGCGAACATGGCAAAGGTGCTCGCGAACACCTTGCGCCCCGTGGTCGCGATGCCGGCAGCGACGCCCATGAGGTTCTGCTCCGCTATGCCGACGTCGATGAAGCGGTCGGGATAGGCCGCCTTGAACTTGCTCGTCTGGGTCGCGACGGCGAGATCGGCGTCGAGCACCACGAAGTCGTCGTGGGCGGCGCCCAGCTCCACGAGCGCCTCTCCGTAGCTCTGGCGGGTAGCGACCTTGCGTATGTCTGCCATAGCGTTCACGCCTCCTTCGCGAGCTCGGCCATGGCCTGCTCGTACTGCTCGTCACTGGGGGCCTTGCCGTGCCATCCCACCTGGTTCTCCATGAACGAGACCCCCTTGCCCTTCGTCGTGTGCGCCACGATGCAGCTGGGGGCGCCCTTGGTCGCGCGCGCCTCCCCGAAGGCGGCGCGCAACTGGTCGAAGTCGCTGCCATCCTGGACATCTATCACGTGGAAGCGGAAGGCCCTGAACTTGTCCCCTATCGGCTGGGCGGAGTTGACCTCCTCGATGGTCCCGTCAATCTGAAGCCGGTTGTTGTCCACGATAAGACAGAGGTTATCTAGGCCATGGTTGCCGGCAAGCATCGCGGCCTCCCAGACCTGCCCCTCCTCGAGCTCGCCATCACCGAGCAGGGCATAGACGCGGTAGCTGTCGCCCCACAGCTTGGCCGCGAGCGCCATGCCCACGGCCGCCGAGATCCCCTGGCCCAAGGAGCCGGTGCTCATGTCGACACCGGGGGTATCCCTCATGTTGGGATGTCCCTGGAGCTGAGACCCTAGGTGGCGCAGGGTCTTGAGCTCCTCCTTGGGAAAGTACCCCCGCTCGGCGAGGGCTGAGTAGAGGCCCGGGGCGCAGTGGCCCTTAGAGAGGACGAAGCGATCGCGCTCAGGCTTGCCCGGGTCAGCCGGATCGATGTGCATCTCCTCGAAGTACAGGTAGGTGAATATCTCGGTCGCCGAGAGCGACCCGCCGGGATGGCCCGACTTGGCCGCATGGGTCGCTGTCACGATACCGCGACGCAGCTCCCGCGCGACCTTCTTAAGGTCGGCATTGTCCATACCGTCTCCTTTCCATATAGGGACTTTTGAGGCGACACCCGCTGATGGGCGCGCGTCGCCTTCGTTTATCTCGGCCTCTCACGCCTGGCTGGTGACCTTGGCCCAGTCTGCGGCGAAAAGCTTCAGGCCGCGGTCGGTGAGCGGGTGGCGCACGCACTTCTGGAGCGCGCCGAAGGGCACGGTGGCGATGTCGGCCCCCATGAGGGCGGCCTGCGTCACATGGTGCGGGGTACGCACGGAGGCCGTGATGATCTCAGGGCCACCCTCCTCGTCCCAGTAGCCGTAGCGATAGTTGTGGATTGCATCGACCATCTCCCGCAGGTGGTCGAGGCCCTCGTCACCGATGTCGTCGAAGCGCCCGACGAAGGGGCTGATGTAGCGGGCGCCGGCGCGGGCGCCCAGAAGCGCCTGGGGCGCGGAGAAGACGAGCGTCATGTTGACGCGGACGCCCTCTTGGGCGAGGTGGTGGATCGCCGGGAGCGACTGCTCCGTGACGGGGAGCTTGACCACGACGTTGGGGGCCAGCGACGCCAGGCGCTCGCCCTCCTCGATCATGCCCTCGGTGGTCTCGGCCGTGGCCTCGGCCGAGACGGGCAGGCCCTCACAGATCTTGCAGATCTTGACCATATGACCCTCGAAGTCGGCGAGTTTGCCGCCGGTCTTGGCATAGAGGGAGGGGTTGGTGGTGACGCCCGAGAGGCAGCCCCAGCTCGCCGCCTTCTCGATCTCCTTGAGGTCAGCCGTGTCGATGAAGAACTTCATGAGACGCTCCTTTCCTGTGTCACGCGCATGCGAACACCCTTATTCCTATTATCATTACTCTAGCTGTGGCGCTCGAGGGCCCCCTCGATCTTCTCGCGAACGAAGCGTGCGGCATGGCCAACGTCATCTTGCCAGCTCGCGGAGCCGAGGTACCACAGCTCGCACACATACCTCCGCACGCCCTGTGGAATGAGCTGCGCAAGCGCGCCGTCGTAGTCGGTCGTGCCCTCGCCAAAGAGCAGGTCGCGGTACTGCCCCGCCCTGGTGGCCTTCATGTGGGCGGCGAGGATGTGGCCCTTGCCCGTCGCGAGGTCATCGGCAACCGATCTGCCGTAGATCAGAGAGGCGTTCGTGAGGTTGCCCACGTCGGGGTAGACGCCCAGAAACGGGCTGTCGATCTCGTCGACGTAGCCCATGGCCTTCTCGACAGTGTCCATGAAGGGAGTCTCCATGGTCTCGAAGCCCAGCGAGACGCCGGCTACCGCCGCCATCTCGCACGCCTTGGCGAGGTTCTCGGCAAAGTAGTGCGCTGAGTCCTCGCAGGCGTCCGTCTCGTAGTAGTAGTCGTAACCTGCGAGTTGTATGGTGCGCAGCCCGAGGTCACAGGCGAGTTCGAGCGCCTTGTCCATCATGATGAGGCCGTACTCGCGCTTCTTTGGGTCTGCTGCCCCAAACGGCCACTTACGGTGGCCCGAGAGGCACATCGACTCCAAGGCCACACCGGCGTTGCGCATGGCGCCCACGACGTCTGCTCGCTCGCCGGCGCTCCAGTCGAGGCGGGCCTGACGTGCGTCAGACTCGTCGATGGAGATCTCCACGTAGTCGAAGCCGCACTCTGCGGCAAGCTGCAGGCGCCGCTCCCACGAGAGCTCCTGCGGCATCGCCTTCTCGTACAGTCCCAGCTTGTATGCCTTGCCCATTCATACTCCTTACCTGGGGCGCCGACCACCATAGCCCTGGGTCGGCGCCCCGCTGCGACGTGGCCTGAAACTCCCTTGGCGCTACACCTTCTGGCCGTAGTAGGCATTGGGACCGTGCTTGCGCAGGTAGTGCTTGTCAAGCAGATACTGCGGGGCGAGGGCCTCGTCCATGGGCCTGTCTGCGGCATGGCAGAGCAGCTCGGTGTCGCGCGACATCCTCGCGACCTCCTCGACCACGACCGCGTGATAGACGGCCTGCGCCGCATCGCGGCCCCAAGTGAAGGGACCGTGGTTGCGCACGAGGCATCCCGGCAGGGCCACGGGATCCTTGCCTTCAAAGCCCTCGACGATCACCTTTCCGGTGTTGAGCTCGTAGGCCTCCTCGATCTCCTCTTGGCTGAGACCCCTCATGCAGGGGACCTCCCCATAGAAGTAGTCGGCCTGTGTGGTGCCGTAGCAGGGGATGGAGCGTCCGGCCTGCGCCCACGAGACGGCTGCCGCCGAGTGTGTGTGCACGATGCCGCCGATCGAGTCCCAGCTTTGGTAGAGCAGCGCATGGGTGGGCGTGTCCGAGGAGGGGTTGAGTTCGCCCTCGACCACCCTGCCGTCGAGGTCGCAGACGACCATGTTCTCAGGCGAGAGCCTCTCGTAGTCCACACCGGACGGCTTGATCACGAAAAGCCCCCTCTCGCGGTCGATCTCAGAGGCGTTTCCCCAGGTGAAGACCACAAGTCCATGCTTGGGTAGGTCCATGTTGGCCTCGTAGACCCTCTCGCGCAGCTCCCTGAGCATCATGCTTCCCACCCCCTAGAGGACGGAGCGGAACGGAACGTTGGGCTCCTGCTCGAAGCAGTCGTGGAAGCCACGCTCATAGTGGTACTCGAAGCGGTCCTTGTCCTTGGGGTAGGTGTACTCTCCGCCCACCTGCCAGATGAACGGGTGGAAGCCGTACTGCAGGCGATCGCGGCGCATCTCCCAGAGGACCTGGATCTCCCTCGTATCGGCCTGGAAGTTGGTCCAGATGTCGTGGTGTATGGGGATGACGACCTTTGCCTGGAGGGCCTCGGCCATGCGCAGGATGTCGGTCGTCTCCATCTTGTCCTGGATGCCCACGGGATTGCAGCCAAAGGCGCCGAAGCACACGTCAACGCCCCCGTACTCCCGCTTGATGTCCTTGCCGTGTTTGGCGAAGTAGATGGAGTAGTGGGAGTCGCCGCTGTGGTAGATGTTGCCACCCGGCGTGACGAGCAGGTAGTTGACGGCCTTCTCGTCCATGTCCATCGGGCACTTACCCCAGAGCTCCTCGCGGTCGGCCCCGGTGGAGTCGGTCGTGACGATGCAGGTGCGGTCAAAGGAGTCCATCGCGACGATCTCGAGGTCCTTGACCTTGATCTTGTCACCGGGTTTGACGACGCGGATGCGATTTTCGGGGACGCCCCAGCGCCGCCAGTAGTCGGCCGCCTTCTCGGGACCGATAAAGGGGACGGGGACTTCCTTGCCGCTCTCGTCCGTGGTGGTCATGCCGCTCTTCACGACGTGTGCTGCCCACTCCTTTGACATGTGGTCCTGGTGGTAATGAGTTGCCAAGACGGCGTCCACGCTCTTGAACCCGAACGGATCGAAGACGTAGGGCATGTTGCGCAGGTTGGGCTGCATGGCGCGGACGCCGGCCATGTTGGCCATCTGGTGGCCGACCTTCATGAGGCCATTGCCGTGGGTGCGCTTGCCGTTGCCGGTCCAGAGGTCGATGGTGATGTTGGCACCGCCGGGGGTCTTCACCCACATGCCGGTGCAGCCGAGCCACCAAAGCTTGACGTTGCCCTCTGGCACCGTGCAGTTCTCGATATCCTCGTTGAGCCAGGTCCCCCACTCGGGGAAGGTGCTCATGATCCAACCCTCGCGGGTGACCTCGTCGATTTCTGACATGCGTTTCTCCTTCTGTCTTGTGGCGGGGCCAGAGCAGGAGGCCCAGCCCCGCCCGTTGCCAAGCTGTTGGGCCACTGGTCGTTAGGTCGCGCTCACCGCGTAGAGCGCGACCTCGTCGGTCTCGCGGTTGGCCGAGATGATGTGACTTGCCCCGCCGTCCTCGAAGACCCACACGTTCGCGGGACCACGATCGTGGTCGATGACCTCGACGTGGTATCCGCCATTCTCGAACCAGACACGCAGCAGGTCACGCCCGTCCTTGCGGTTGCCCATGACGGCGCAGACGGAGCCTGCGAGCCTACCCGCCCAGATGGCGTGCAGAAAGTCGCGCCTCTGCGGATCCTCCCACACCTTGACGTAGCGGTCGGGCGTCGCATCCTCATGCCAGACAGAGAGCGTGTCGCCGTGGAAGCGTGAGATGGTGATGATCTCGTCTTTGCCATCGCCGTCGAAGTCCGCCATGGCCATGTCGCTCGTCGGATTGACGACAAGGCAGCTGACCTGCCACTGTCCGTCTGCCGTCGCGGGCGGCACGTAGCGAAAGACGCCCGCCGCCGTGCCCACGAGCGCAAAGGAGCGGTCGGGGGCAGCGTAGAAGCCGTGGTTCTGAAGCTGGTGGCTGGCAAGCTCGCTGAGCGCGAGCTGCTTGTCCGTGTCGAAGCGCTCGAGCCTGCCTGAGAGCCTCGCCACGTAGACCGCACCGGGAACGAGCCAATCGTCCTTGACCTGGTTGCGACAGGCCCCCTTGATGGTGCAGGCGATGAGCCAGTCCTGTCCGTCCGCGCCTGTGAGCACGCCAAAGCGATGCACGTAGGGCAAATCGCACAGGACGGAGCGCCTCCACGAACTATCCGGCTCGCGCGTGTAGGTCACGATCTTGGCGTCGTCAGCACCAAAGTTTGGTGAGAAGAACTTGTAGGTCGCCATGAGCTGATCCGTGCGACCGGGGGTCTGCATAACGGTCATGACACCGCCAGGGCCGTCGCAGACGTTCTCCCTCGGGGTGCCGTCAAGCGAAAAGCGCCTGATGGGACCCTCCTTCTCGGTGGCGACCACGAAGCTTCTCTTGTCACCCACGTCGAGCATGCCGATGGCGTAGCACTTGGGCATGTCAGTCGCTATGACCTTCTTCTCGTACTTCATGAGGCAGTCTCCTCGCCTTCGGAGCCCATGTGGGCCTGACTACTTCGCGAACTTCTTGTCGACGCCCGCCTCGACGAACTTCTCCTCTATCTCCTTGTCGGAGAGGACGTTCTTGAGCGGTATGCAGATGACCTTGCCAGACTCCTTCGCGGCCTTGAACATGTTCTCGAAGTTGCGCGGGAAGCAGGCGATGTCGAAGTTGGTCGCTGTCGAGGTTCCCTCGGCAAGCGCGCAGTGGTGGACCTCAGAGACGTCCATGCCCAGCTTCTTGGCGACGCGCTCAACGGTGAGCTGCATCATGAGGGAGGTACCGGAGCCATTGGCGCACGCGCAGAGAATCTTTGCTGACATAGTGTCGTTCCTTTCTACCTACGCCCGTGGGCGTGTTGCTGTGTGGCGCTGGGTCGGCACCCCGCCTGGCGGCCTGTGAGCCGACCCAGCCGTGAAGACGTGGACGCTACTTGCCTGTTGCAGCCTCGACCTGCTTGGCTAGGGCGGCATCACAAAGCTCGGCGTACTTGTCGTAGTCCTCGACCTCGAGGAAGTACGCGCTCTTGCCGTCCTCGTCCTTGGGGGCGAAGCGGTACTGGAGCTGCGGGATGACGAGCAAAAACACGGCGACGATGCCGACGCCGATCCAGCCGGCGTAGTGCATGACGACCGTGAACGCGGGCCAGACGACCGCCCAGTCGAACATACCGAGGTAGCCGCCAAACTGGTACATCTGCACCCAGGACGCGATGAGCGCGGAGCCAAAGACCTGGCAGAGCCCACAGACGAAGGGCAGGACCAGACAGGCCTTGAGACCACCCTTGTTGTTTGCGAAGACGCCGAGCGTGGCGTTGTCGAAGAACAGCGGGATGAAGCCCGCGACCACGAGCACCGGGCTCTTGGCGAAGATCAGGACGGCGATGGCCAAGAACTGTCCCACGGCACCGGCCATAAAGCCGAGGGTGACGGCGTTGGTGGAACCAAAGCCAAAGGTGACGGCGCAGTCGACGCCGGGCACGGAACCCTTGAGGAGCTTGTTGGAGATGCCCTGGAAGGAAACCGTGAGCTCTGCGACGAAGGTACGGACGCCGAGCTGGAGTATCGTCAGGTACACGGCAAACTGGAAGCAGTTGTACAGGATGTAGAAGACGAAGTCCTGACTAGGCTTGAGCGCCGCCGAACCTGTGAGCAGGTAGGCCTTCGCGGTCTGGTCGGGGTTGGAGAGCTGGATCAGGAAGTCGGGGCCTATGACGACCAGGATGATGCCGAAGAAGAGGGTCATCAGGATGGCCGTGGAGACCATGTTCTCGTTGAACATGGAGAGCCAGCCGGGAAGCTCGATCTCCTCGAGCTTCTTGTCAAAGACGGAGGTCCTGTCCGGATGCTTGGCACGACGGATCTCGTCGCGCTTGGCCATCCAGCCGGCGGCCTTGGAGGCGAGGAAGATGCCGAACATCTGCTGGTGGCCGATCGCAAATCCCGCCCCCTCGGTAAGCTCCTGGGTCGGCCCTATCGTCAGGTTGGATCCGACGGCCCAGTACAGCCCGAGCAGTATCGTCATGACGACGAGCGCGGGAACGCTCACGAGGTTGGGGAAGCAGAACATGATGAGCCAGAGGGCCGTCGCCGCCTGCTGGACCTGGACGTTGCCCGTCGTGAAGATGGCACGCAGCTTGGTCTGCCTCTTGAAGGCCACGAGAAGGATGTTCAGGATGTAGGCAAAGAGCAGAAGCAGCATGTACTGCGAGACGTTGGCGCCCTGAAGAAAGCCAACGGCGTCGTGGAACTGGGCGGCGGGGTCCATGGCCGCCTTGACGCCCGCGTCAACCGCGTTGTTGCCAAAGTAGGGGTCGATGACCATGGCGCTCAGACCAAAGCGCTGGCTCAGACCGACCGTGATCGGGCGGAATGACGTGACCAGACCCGAAGACCCCACCGAGAGAATCATGTAGCCGACGGAGGCCTTGATGAAGCCGGCGAGGACCTCGTACCACTTCTTGCCAAGCAGGACGTAGCCGATGGTGACAATGAAGCCGATGATCCAGGCGGGCTGTGACAGGATGGTACTGGAGAACCAGTTGACCACCGCCATCAGAATGTCCATTTCCTCTCCTAACTGAGCTAGGCTGCCAAGGAAGATCACTCGTCCTGGGCAAGTTTGTCAATCTCTAGGAGCTCCTCGGGACTCTCGATCCTCGAGAGCCTGCTGATGACCTCCTCGTTGGACATGACGGCAGCCAGACGCTGCATGTTCTGCAGGTGGGACTGAGCGTCAACATCGCTGAGCGTGAAGAAGACCGTGGCGGTCGTGTCAGGGTCGTCCTCGGCGCCAAAGTGGACCGGCTCCCTGACGCGCATGAAGCTGATGGCCTCGCGGATCGTGCCCACGGCACCCTCCACGGCGTGAGGCATCGCGACTCCTGGGATCAAGACGATGTAGGGACCGTGGTCCTCGACGTTCTTGATCAGGCAGTCGGCGTAGCGCTCCTCGACGCTCCCATCGGCCACAAGCGGCTTGATGCCCTCGCGCAGGGCCTCACGCCACTCAAGCGGGCCATCCACAAGGTTGTAGTGCTTGAGCTCGTATAGCTGACGAAGCAACATGATGTGCACCTCCCCTCGTTCTGCTCTCGTAAGCTGGCCGGACGTGACATTCCCGACCAGTGCCCTTGGGCGTGGACAATACTGCAAGGGGTGCCCCCTCGTCCCTTTGCCTGATTGCAGTATAGAATTACTGAGCGTCATTAACGTTTATAATTTTCTTTTTGAATATTTTGGATAAGCGTTTTGAATTATTTTATAGTTCATTCATTCATATAGAAGTTGCAGATCCACTGCTTTGGGACAAATGGTCTTGGGAATAAGAATGAATGTCCATGTAGTCTTTCTACTGTCACCGCCGCGAGCGGTAGCTTTTTGACTGCGAGCGGTCAATGATCGAAGGAGGCAGCATCAATGGAGACGCACAGCAGGCTCGTGCGTCAGCGTCGTGACGAGATCATCGATCTTCTGGCTGAGATGGGTAGGACCAAGGTCAGCGAGCTCGCGAGACGCTACGGCGTCTCCTCCCTCACGGTCAGGCGGGACCTCAGCGCCTTGACGGACGAGGGCCTCGTGCGCAGGACCCACGGCTGGGTGGAGCTCATCGACCCTTTGGGCAGCTCCATCAGCTCGAGTGCCATCACCGCAAAGCGCAGCATCGCCGCCCAGACGGCCCTTTTCGTGGACGACGGCGACACCGTCTTCATCAACACGAGCTCGACGGCCCTTCTCGTGCTCGAGCACATCAAGGCGGAGAACGTGACCGTCGTGACCAACAACGGGAAGGTGCTGCAGCTCGATCTACCACCCAACCTCTCGGTCATCCTCACGGGAGGCGACATCAGGCTGCCAAAGTGGTCCATGGCAGGCGAGTTCGCGCTCGCGAGCATCAGGCGCATCAACGCGGCCAAGGCGATCCTCGGCTGCTCGGGCGTCTCTGCCAAGCGGGGGCTGACCACGCTCATCTCGCACGAGACGAGCGTGAACTCCCTCATGATGGAGCAGTCGGACATGCGCATTCTCGTCGCTGACAGCACCAAGGTCGGCGTGAGCTCGAGCTTTCGCTACGGCTCGCCCGAACAGGTGGATATCCTCGTGACGGACAAGGACGCCGACGAGGGCGAGCTTGCCCGCCTCAGGCGAGCCGGGGTGCGCAGGATCCTGCGCCCGGACGAGCCGCCACAGGGCAGGCGCGCCCCTCGCACGGCGAAAGAAGCACGGCGGACGACCCCCTAACGGGCGTGGGGGCGCGTCGGCGGCCTGTCGGAACCTCGCCTCTCGACCGTCATCGGGGGCTTTAGGCCCCGTTCGATCCCCGGGCTCCTCCCTTGGCAAGTGATTCTGTGCCTTTTGGAGCACTGGCACTGCCACCCGGTGGTGAACGTACGGAGCGGTACGATCAGGGCCGAGTGGCAGTGCGTTCGGTACGCTCAGAGCCGAGTGGCAGTGCGTCTCACACTGCCACTCGGTGGTGAACGTACGGGGCGATGCGTCTCACACTGCCACTCGATGGTGAACGTACCGTGCATCGTGTTCAAGGCCGAGTAGCAGTGCGTTCGGTACGTTCACGTCCGTCAGTCTGGCAGTGCGGGCTGCTGTGGCCTGTGGCCCTTGGATGCCCCTCAATTACCGGAGAGTTATGACGTGGCCGACGACTCGTAGTCCAGCCCGTCGAAGATGCCACGCTGCCTCCAATGCCAAGACGGACGAGAACATCCAACCCGACGGCACCTAGCAGATGGGCGGCAACCAGATAAGCGTGAAGATGCCCGACCTCGGCTAGCCGCTCAGCGCCATTTGCGTCAAGCTCGACGCGATAACATACGATCACTTCGGCAAGGAGGCGGTAGCCATGTGTGCAAAGCTGATGACGAAAAGTCCATGGTCAGGCCCGACGGCGGACTTTCTCCGCGCTGCAGAGAAAGTCGAGCCTGAGTTCCCGGCACCTTCTTAGCCCACAACTGGCAGCTTGATGGTATCCCGACCTGGCCTGAGGCGCGCCATCAGCGAGGCCCTCTGCCCAGACTGCGTCTTTCCGTGCAGCCAGGCCCCAGGCTGAGGCCTGCGGCCCCTGGCGCAACCCCCCCGCAGACTGGCGGGGGGTTGCCCGGGCACG
>ERZ772764.692-NODE-692-length-22440-cov-3.318338_pt1 | contig 22440 bp, 21 predicted proteins | sample MGYA00512163_ERZ772764 | MGnify/ENA primary metagenome ERZ772764 (study PRJEB29015, sample SAMEA2737903) | human oral metagenome | biome: human oral; feature: human-associated habitat; material: dental | place: China | collected 2094 ... | reverse complement strand
AATCACAAGCTGACCTTTTTGGATTTGCTCATGGAGCCAGTCTAAATTTCTTGCACCAAATTCGCCAAGATAAACCCAAATTGGTACGGAAATAATCGCAGCACAGAAATCAATTAATACAAAGCGTGTGTAACTGACGCGGCGGGTGATACCTGACACCATGTAAATTGGCGCGCGTAATCCTGGAAGGAAACGAGCTACAAATAAAACACGGTTGCCGTATTGGGCAAATTTTTCACGCACCATTTTTAAGCGTTGTAAGGTGAGCACTTTGCGCATTGGACGGAAACGAAGAATTCGGGTGCCGTAAATGCGACCAAGCCAGTACATGGTTGAATCGCCGGCAAGTACGCCAATCATACTCACGACTAACATTAAGTGGGAATTGACGCTTTCAGGATAGAGCCCTGCAATTACGCCACCGGATACGAGCGTGATATCTTCTGGAATGGGTACACCAAAGCCACAAATAATCAGAACAAATAGCACCGCCCAATAACCGTAATCGGTAAAAAAGCTGATAAGAAATTCCATTTGAAACCCACTTACAATCAGTTAGTTAAAATTAATTAAAAATTGGGGCTTATTTTAATCGCTTTGCCTTGAAAAGCCTAGAAAAAATTTGCTGTGTAAATTTGCATTGTGGGGCTGAATATTTTATAATCCGTCGCTCTCAAAGTTTGTCTTTGAGCAAATTTAGGAAAATTGCTGGGTCGCCTGCAATTTTTTATTTTAAACTTTTAATCAAGAGAACATTAAAATGGCATTTAAATTTAACGCTGAAGTTCGTCAAGCGCAAGGTAAGGGTGCGAGCCGCCGCCTGCGTCACAACGGTCAAATCCCTGCAATCATTTATGGTGGCAGCGAAGCACCTGTTTCAATCATCTTAAATCACGATGAATTAAACAACGCACAAGCTCACGATTCTTTCTATAGCGATGTAATCACTTTAGTGGTTGAAGGTAAAGAAGTTGCAGTGAAAGTTCAAGCAATGCAACGTCACCCATTCAAACCAAAATTGGTTCACATTGACTTCAAACGTGCTTAATTTTTAGCTTGTGATAAGAACACCAATAATGATGAGTTATTGGTGTTTTTTCTTTTCGGGCAAAGTGCGGTCAAATTTGAAATCGTTTTAGGAGTATTTTCCAATGAAGATAGCCTTAGGTATTGAATATAACGGAAAACAGTATTGTGGCTGGCAGCGACAAGAGAAAGTGCGCAGTGTACAAGAAGAATTAGAAAAAGCGTTATCTTTCGTGGCAAATGAAAAAATTGAAGTGTTTTGTGCGGGCAGAACAGACTCTGGTGTTCATGGCACAGGACAAGTGGTGCATTTTGAAACTACAGCGGTTCGTCCTGAGAAAGCATGGGCATTTGGTACTAACGCGAATTTGCCTGATGACATTTCAGTGAGTTGGGCAAAAGTGGTGGATGATGAATTTCACGCCCGTTTTTCGGCAACCGCGCGTCGTTATCGTTATATCTTGTATTGCAATAAATTACGTTCAGCCATTTTGCCGGAAGGGATTACTCACTGCCATTTAGATTTAGACGAAAAGAAAATGCACCAAGCGGGGCAGTTTTTATTAGGCGAAAATGATTTTTCCTCTTTCCGTGCGGCACAATGTCAATCAAATACCCCTTGGCGAAATGTGCATCATTTAAATGTGGTGCGAAAAGGGCAGTACATTATTGTGGATATTCAAGCCAATGCTTTTGTGCATCATATGGTACGCAACATCGTGGGAAGCTTGATTGAAGTCGGTGCCGGTAATCAACCTGTTGAGTGGATGAAATGGTTGTTAGAGCAAAAAGATCGTAAATTAGCCGCTCCAACAGCAAAACCCGAAGGTTTATATTTAGTGAATGTGATTTACCCTGAAAAATTTGCGATTCCACAGAAAAATTTAGGGCCATTGTTTTTAGAAGATAATCTCATCTGACTAGCAAATTTCGCTAAATTATGATTAAATACGCAAACTTTTCTAGTTAATAAAAAAGGTAAAAAATGAGCTGGATTGATAAAATTTTTAGCAAAGGAACCTCTTCCTCTACATCACGTAAAGCAAACGTGCCAGAAGGGGTTTGGACGAAATGTACCTCTTGCGAACAAGTCCTTTACGGCGAAGAAGTAAAACGTAATTTACATGTTTGCCCAAAATGCGGTCATCATATGCGCATTGATGCTCGTGAGCGCCTTTTAGCCTTATTAGATGAAGGTTCAAGCCAAGAATTATCGGCTGATTTAGAACCAAAAGATATTCTTAAATTTAAAGATTTAAAAAAATATAAAGATCGTATTACTGCTGCACAAAAAGAAACCGGTGAAAAAGATGCGTTAATTACAATGACCGGTACACTTTATAACATGCCTGTAGTCGTTGCCGCATCTAACTTCAGTTTCATGGGCGGTTCAATGGGCTCTGTTGTGGGTTCAAAATTTGTGAAAGCGGCAGAAAAAGCAATGGAATTAAACTGTCCATTTGTGTGTTTCTCTGCAAGTGGCGGTGCACGTATGCAAGAAGCACTTTTCTCATTAATGCAAATGGCGAAAACCAGTGCGGTATTAGCGAAAATGCGTGAAAAAGGTGTACCGTTTATTTCTGTATTAACGGATCCAACATTAGGTGGCGTTTCTGCAAGTTTTGCGATGTTAGGTGATGTGAACATTGCTGAACCAAAAGCATTAATCGGTTTTGCAGGCCCACGTGTTATCGAACAAACTGTACGTGAAAAATTACCGGAAGGTTTCCAACGTAGTGAATTCTTACTTGAGAAAGGGGCGATTGATATGATCGTGAAACGTTCAGAAATGCGTTCAACCCTTGGAAACCTTTTAAGCAAACTCACCAATCAACCTTCACCTTTTGTTGAAGTAGAAGTTGTTGAACATGAGTAATACAATGAATTTAAAAGCCACTTCGCCACTCGCTGAGTGGCTTTCTTATTTGGAAAACAGTCATTTTAAAGCCATTGATCTCGGCTTGGAACGAATTAAAAAAGTCGCGGCAAAACTTGATCTTTTAACGCCGGCGCCTTATGTCATCACGGTGGGAGGAACCAACGGAAAAGGCACCACTTGCCGTTTGTTAGAAACAATTTTGCTTAATCACGGCTTACGCGTAGGCGTATATTCATCGCCGCATTTGTTGCGTTACAACGAACGCGTGCGTATTCAAAATCAGGATTTGCCCGATGAAGTGCATACGGCGTCTTTTGCCTTTATTGAACAAAATAGAACTGAATCGCTCACTTATTTTGAGTTTAGTACGCTTTCTGCGTTGCATTTATTTAAACAGGCAAATTTAGATGTGGTGATTCTCGAGGTCGGGTTGGGTGGCCGTTTAGATGCGACGAATATTGTGGATAGTAATCTTGCGGTGATCACCAGTATTGATATTGATCATACGGATTTTCTCGGCGACACGCGCGACGCTATTGCTTTTGAAAAAGCCGGAATTTTCCGTGAAAATTGTCCGCTAGTGATTGGCGAACCGAATGTACCAAACAGTATGCTTGCACAAGCAGCACGTTTGCATTGCAAGGTTTCCCGCAGAGATGTGGATTGGTCGTTCCGACAAAATAACGAAAGTTGGCAATGGCAAAGCAGCAAAAAACGCTTGGAAAATCTTCCATTTTGTCAAATTCCGTTGATGAATGCGGGCACCGCATTGGCGGTGCTTGAGCAGCTGCCTTTTGATATTGGCGAACAAACCGTTCGTCAATCTTTGCAAGAAGTGGAACTTGTTGGACGCTTCCAAATGATTAAAGCGGATAAGCGGGAAAAACTCGCCTCTTTTGTCGCTAAAGATATAAAGACATTGCCTACGGTCATTATTGATGTGGGACACAATCCCCATGCCGCCACCTATTTAGCGGAAAAACTCAGCGCATTGAAAGCTCGAACTTCGGGCAAACTCATCGCCGTATGCGGAATGTTGAAAGATAAAGACGCAAGTGGCGTATTTAAGCAGCTTATGTCGTTAATCGATGAATGGTACTGCGTTACCCTAGACGGTTATCGCGGTCAATGCGGTGCTGATTTGTTAAGTAAACTCGTCAGCGTTTCCCCGACGGTTAAGGCCGTCGCCGAAGATTCCGTTATCGATGGTGTAAAAGCTGCGTTAACCAACGCGTCTTCAAATGATATTGTTTTAGTATTTGGTTCGTTCCACACGGTTGCAGAATTTTGCCGAGTATTGGAATAGATCGAATAGCTTATTGCGAAAAGCAAACTTAATTGCGATTATTTTTCTTGATATTTTTGAAAATATTCGTAAATAGGCGGCAATAATTGCGCGATTAGGTTCAGTTGCTGAAACGGAATCGCAAAAGCGGATTTTTCTTTAATTTGGCTTTCATTCCATTGAATTTCTTTTAAGCTTGATTCAATATTTTCTCGCAATTTAGCGAAGACTTCGGGCGAGAGTTTTTCGATATTTTCTAGCGCATAGATAATTTTTTTCGCGGTAGGATAGAAACCGGCGAGAAACTGCGCGGTTTGTTGGAGTTTCGTCATTCGATAACGGTAAGAACCGAGTGCGGAGATGTAACTCAATAACGAATAATTGATTTTTAATAAGTCAAAACCTTCTTGTAAATAAGCTTGATATTTTTGTGGTTCATTATTCATATTGGACAAAGTTGTGCTTAATGCCGCCGCGTATTGATGCGCATTACGGCGGGCGATACGATATTTCAAATCGTCGCTTTTACCGAATTGTAATTGAGCGATGATATGCAGCAAATATTGCGCATCGCTACGAATAGCTTGTCGGCTGACTTTGTCCAGTTGCAAATATTTCCAATCAGGCCATAAATAAGACACGGCAAACCAAGATATTGCGGTGCCGACTAAGGTGTCGAGCAGGCGCGGCAAGAGCGCGGTGGCGGCGCCGAAGCCCATGACGTCGAAACTGATTAACACTTGCAAGGTAATAAAGAATGTGGAAAAGCTGTAATTATTACTACGGAAGAAGAAAAACAGCGTGCAGGTAAGCACCATTAACCCCAGTCGCATTTCCAATGTCGGATTTAAATAAGGTAACGATGAGCCGACTAATACGCCTAAAATTGTGCCGATAATACGTTGGCGTAAGCGGTTTTTAGTTGCTGAGTAGTTCGGTTGGCAGACGAAAACCGCGGTAAGCAAAATCCAGTAACCAAGATTGAATTGGAAAAATTCGACAATCGCGCAGCAAATAAACACCACAATCGAAAGTCGAACTGCATGACGAAAGAGCGGCGACTCAAGAGTAAAATTGCTCAAGATGACCGAGATGATATTTTTAAAACCGATGATTTGTTCGGTGTGGATTTGCGCGATTGGGTCATTTTCGCCGCCTTCTTGTTCCAACTGACGAAGTTGCCAGTTAATACTTTGCAGATTATCCAGCAACGTTTGAATAACTAATAATTGCTCGCTTTGCGCACAATGCCGGCTGTAAAGTTCAAAAGACTGCATGGTGCCGAGCATCGCTTTTTCGACCCGTTGATTATGTTGATAAGATCGATTTTCACGCAGTGCGGCTGCGATTTCACGGCACGCTTGGGCTTGCAGTTCAAGTAGGCGTTGAATGCGGAAAATCAGATCGGTATTTTTTAATTGTTCGGCGATTTGTTTGTAATCAAAATGGCTTGAATTGGCGCGTTCGTGAATGTCTTGTGCGGTGAAATAATAGCGAATCATACGTCGCGTGCGAGGATGGCGATGCTGTCCACGAATACGGTAAAACAATGTCGTGCGCGCAAGGTTAAAAGCGCTAACTACGTTGGTGTTTTTCATCGCAAAGTTGAAATGTTTTTTTTCAATTTCATCGGTTTCGTCAGGATCAAAAAATTCCGATTTCGCATCCAAATATTCGCCCAAGGCGTAAAAGGCTTTCGCCACGCTTTCTTGCACCGGGCGATTGGGGAAAATCAGATATACGATAAGTGTAACCAAGCTGTAAAGCAGCGTACCGATAATGATCATCAGCGGATTGACATACCAATTTAGCACCGCATTGGGCGAGTAAGTCAGTGTGGTGTAAACGGCAATAACCAAGGTGCCGAAGGCAATGGTTTTGTAACGTTCGCCGATAGCACCAATCATCGTAAACAGGAAAGTGCCCAATGTCATTAAAATCAGGTAAGACAGAGCATGGCCGATATTAAGTTGCACGATGACGGCAGATAGCGTGAAAGCGATGAGTGTATAAAAAATATTTTTTAATCGACCGGTTAAACGATTATCCAAATCCACCAAACCACCGGCAATAATACCTAACACTAAAGGCATAGACTGATTGGAAATATCAAACCACCAAATGCCGAAAGCGGCGATGTTCACCGCAATAAAAACGGGAATAGTGGCAATGACTTTTGCGTTTAACCAGTGATTCATTTTGAGTCCTTAATGAAATAGAAAAAGTGAGCGACGAGGCTCACTTTTTTGTTTTGCTTTTTGTTCGATAAAGTGCGATTCGAAATCTAAAAGACGTTGATGATGCTGATAAGCTTATTTATGGGATTTTGCCCAGTTTAAGAAACGCGCTTGGGTTTCTTTGTCCGCTTGTTGGAACCAATATTGTAGTTGTTGTTCCGCTACGTTTTCACCTTGCACGACCACTTTACCTTTGGCGGCTTTACCGTTACTTGGTGTCATCGCCATCATTGGTGCGGACGGCATATTGGCAGTAGCAAAAGCAGGTACCGATGCAGTTGCGCCGGAGGCATTATAAGTTGCCAAATCGCTTACGATATTCGCTGAAGGAAATAACCCTTCTTGTTTTAAAATATCGATTTTGGCCGGAATTTCTTGGCCGGATGCGGTTTTGAGAGTAATTGACGGCGAGGTATTGAATTTTTCACCCTCTGCTTTAGAACGAATGGTCGGGGCAGAAATGATCACATCGTCCGCACTACCTTGGAAGGTGATGATAATTGGGCTGGATTCAAAGAGAGATTGGTTAGAACCACTGCTAATGATTTCTCCCACGCGCACAACGACTTGGTGAGTATCGGTGTCATTGATATTAAACGAATGAGTTTGTTTGAGAAGCGATTTGCTTGCTTTTTGCCCGTCAATGGCTAAAAAGTCCATATTTGAGGACGTAGAAACCATACCGGCAAAACTTGCGCTACTAAGCAATAATGTTGCGATACCGAATGTAACGGCGCGTAATTTCATAATTACTCCTTTTATTTATGAATGAGAATCGCCGCCTATGCTATGCTAATTTTCAGAAAAATAAAATAGTAAAGTGCGGTTAAACCGAAAAACTTTTAACCGCACTTTAGATTTATTGAACCCGCTTATTTTTCGTTTAGCACTCGTGGAAATAGAATATTATTTTCTAAATGGATGTGATGCATTAAGTCGTCAATAAAAGCGTTAATGCCACTGTAAAGAGCGCGCCAACTAAAACATGCGTCTGCCGGCGGAGTGAGATGGTTAGTAAGCGATTTTAATACTTCCACATCTTGTCCGGCTTCGTCGTGTTCCATTTCCATTACGCGAATCGGCATTGCTGCCATTGCATAATTGCCTGCTTTGATCATTGGGAACAAAATTTGCTCTTCTTTCATCATGTGTTGACTTAATTCCGCATAGATTTTTTCTAATTGCGCCGCCGTGCCGATAGGGCAATCATCGCGATCCGCATGGACGCTTTCTACTTTTTCAGCCAGCGTGATGAGTTCGGGCAATTGCTCGCGGTGGCGGTCATGAAAACGCGGAATAATGTAATCAATAATTTCTGCATAAGACGCGTTCGTCCAATCTTTTTCCGTATTTTCATTTTTATGTTTAACCAATTCCGCTAAACAGCTTTCAATTTCAGCGAGATTAAGATTTTTTTGTTGCGCCGCAACTTCTAAAAGCACTGAACCACCGCAGCAAAAGTCCAAATCGTACTCACGGAAAAGTTTTGTGGAACCAGGGATAGAAACTGCTAATTCGCTAAGTTTTTGTTGAGCAAAAGACATAATTTACACTCCATTTGTTAATTGAACTTATCTGATAAAAATAGTAGGTTATTTTCTTTCGAAAGGAAAGCGGATTACATAATTTCTTAGTGAATTTATGACCTAAATCAAGCAAAATACATCCGAATAGGTAGGTAAAAGGATGCAAATATGACAAAAAAATTTCTTGTTTTCGGACGTGTACAAGGTGTGGGATTTCGTTATTTTACTTGGCAAGAAGCGAAAAAATTGGGGCTTAAAGGCTCGGTTCGTAACCGCATTGACGGCTCGGTAGAAGTGATTGCGCAAGGCGACGAGACACAAATGGCGGATTTTGAAGGGTGGCTTAATAAAGGGCCTAAAACGGCGAAGGTGGAACGCGTGTTGGTGTTTGAACAGGCGGAAATCAAGATGTCGAGTTTTTCCATTGTTCGTCGTTGAGATCTTGTTTTAGCACCGCATTGGAGGCTTTTGCTAAGCGGTTTGATTTTGCGTAGAATGAGCCGCTTTTTTAAGGAGTGCGATATGCGCAATCAAACTAAATTTCATCTTGAACAGCTTCAAAAAACGATGCAAAGTCTTAATTTGTGGCAAACAATGCCACCGGTGCAAGAAGCATTTTTGAGCGAACAACCGTTTTTTCTTGATACGATGGAGCCGCACGAATGGTTACAGTGGGTTTTTATTCCGCGTATGAGGGCACTGCTTGAAAGTGATTCACCGTTACCGAGTCAAATCGCGATTTCGCCGTATCTTGAAGAAACGTTAAAAGAATTTGATGATTTGGAAAGGTTGCTGGCTCCGCTGTTGGCATTAGAAGAATTGTTGCAAAATCAATGATGCTTGAAATTTTATATCAAGATGAATATTTGGTTGCCGTTAATAAACCGGCGGGCATGCTGGTGCATCGCAGTTGGTTGGATAGGCATGAAACGCAGTTTGTAATGCAAACTTTACGTGATCAAATCGGCCGCCATGTTTTCCCAATTCATCGGTTGGATCGTCCAACTTCCGGTGTGTTACTGTTCGCTTTAAGTGGCGAAACAGCGAATTTAATGTGTCGGCAATTCGAACAAAAAATTGTGCAAAAAATCTATTTGGCTGTGGTGCGCGGTCATTTGCAAGGGGCGGGGCGAATTGATTATCCGTTGAAAATTCAATTGGATAAGATCGCCGATAAGTTTGCGCAAGAAGATAAAGCGCCGCAAGAAGCAATAACGGATTATACGTGTTTAAACATCGCGGAAATGCCTTACGCGGCAGGGCGTTATGCGACTGCGCGTTATTCTTTGCTGCGATTAATTCCTCAAACGGGGCGTAAGCACCAGTTGCGTCGTCATTGCAAACATATTTTTCATCCGATTTTGGGTGATACACAATACGGTGATTTGCAGCAAAATCGTACATTAACGCAAAATGTCGATGTGAAACGTTTATTTTTGCACGCGGAAACATTGCGTTTTGTTCATCCTATTTCGCAACGAGAAATCAATATTTTCGCGCCGTTAGATGAACAATGGCAAAAATTAATTTCAAAATTTGGTTGGTAAAAAATGTTAGATATTCAATTAACCCATGAAGAACAACAAAAAGCGGTAGAAAGAATTCAACAATTAATGGCGCAAGGCGTAAATAGTGGCGAGGCGATTCAGATCGTGGCGAGGGAACTACGCGAATTACATGATAAATCCGATAAAACTAAAATATTTTGTGATCTTCATAACACTTTTTAATATTACTCATTGCATCAAAAAACAAAATATTTAAATATAGCGCTTATTGAGGTGATAAGGCATGAGTCTTATTAGTTTTATGATTGTATAGGCGAAGTTTAAGAGGTCTATTATGGAAGTTGGTGTTGTTAAGTGGTTCAATAATGCAAAAGGATTTGGGTTTATTTCCGCAGAAGGCGTGGATGCTGATATTTTCGCACATTATTCTGTAATTGAAATGGACGGTTATCGTTCATTAAAAGCGGGGCAAAAAGTGCAGTTTGAAGTTATTCACGGCGATAAAGGATCTCACGCCACAAAAATTATTCCGGTTGCGGAATAGGTGAGCGCGAGAATAAAATCGCGTTCTTAAATTTTCTCTATTTAGTTAATGCAAAGGCAAGGTTTTTATATCTTGCCTTTTTTATTTTAATAAATTTTTTAAACTATTTTTCATTGCCGACATTTGGCTTTCATACAGCACTTTGCTTTCGCGCTCATCAATCATATAACTAATGGTTTCCGAAAGGGTCATATTCATTTTGTGTGAATATTTTGCAAGACGTTTCCATACCGCGTATTCCAAATCGATGGATTTCTTTTTGGTAGATTGCTTTTCCGCGTTAAAAAAGCGTTTTCGGCGTGCGCGAATTGCTTGATCAAGTTTAATCGGTAAAGCTAACGAAAGATGTCGTTTAATCCAGCTTTCAATCTTTTCCGGATAATTTTGACTTTCCAGTAGCTCGGTAATCACCGATTCTTGCAGGCTTTTTTCTTCATATCGCGTAATATTTTCTCCTTCGCGATATTTGCGAATAAGGTAAATCCATTTCCAATTCGCTTCTTGATTTTCGAGTTTTTGGTATTTCATAGTGGTATTGTTTAGTGACGTGGTAACTCACGTAATATACGCGTTTTAATGATGTTTTTCCAGTTGATTTTAATAATATGGATAAATATGAGATAATGCGCCCATTTTTATTAATGAGATACCACCTGTGAGTTCATCTTTCTTTCAAGAACGTGCCTTTGATTGGAACGAGCTTCAACCCCAACTAGCCGTTACCGAACAACCTATACAACCCCTCGATTTTTGGGCATTACAACCGAACGCTAAAAACGCACTTGCATTATTTTTACGCAATCCAAACCGTTCGCTGATGGTATTGAAAGCGGATGATCAAGCAGAATACGCCGCATTATTAATGTCTCTTATTCGTCAAATACAACCAAAAGAACGCACGATTTTTGGCGTAAACTATTTGGTGGAACAAGGCGATTCTTTTTCTTTCCCGCATATTGAAATCGAACCGGCGCAGTCTTTAGCTGATAATTTTGCCACTTCAGGGGAAGTGCTTAGCGCATTGTATTGCGATCAGTTTCAATTGTTTGGCAATGTAAAAATGCACCCGCGTTCGCAAGATATTCAACTTACGCCGGGCTTGATTCATCGTGCCAACGGCGGCGTGTTGATTTTGAGTGCAGCTACATTACTTGCGCAATTCGATTTATGGCAGCGTCTCAAATATATTTTACAAAGCCGTCGATTTGATTGGCATTCTTCTCATCCATTTAAAGCTTTACCGTGCGAAATTCCGAGTTATCCGCTTGAAACTAAAGTGATCGTACTGGGCAACCGCTCGGAACTGGCGACTTTAGGCGAGTTAGAAGAAGATTTATACAGTTTTGCTGATTATGCAGAAATCGAAAGTTATTTGTCCGTTGCGGATGTTAATGAACAAAAAAATTGGGCGGGTTTCGTTCGAGAAGTGGCGCAAGAACTGCGGCTTAGCCTAGATTTTTCGGCCTTCAATAAACTTTATCAACTTTTGGTACGTGAAAGTGAAAGTCGCTTTTTGATTAGTGCGTCACCCGCCAAATTAAAAAATATGCTGCTTAATGCAGCGACACTTGGACAAAAAAATCGCCTAATAGCGGATGATTTCGAACAGGTTTTTCAACAACAAACGGCTCAGTATGGTTTTTTAAAAGAACAAACTTACGCGGATATTTTAAACGAGCAAGTTTATGTGGCGACGGAAGGCGAGATTGTTGGACAAATTAACGGACTATCAGTGATTGAATATCCCGGCACGCCGGTTGCCTTCGGTGAACCGTCGCGCATCAGTTGTATCGTGCAATTCGGCGACGGTGAAGTGGTGGATGTCGAGCGTAAAAACGAGCTTGCCGGTAATCTTCACAGCAAAGGTATGATGATTGCGCAGGCTTGTTTATCGAATATTTTAGATTTGCCGTCACAACTGCCGTTTTCTGCTTCACTAGTCTTCGAACAATCTTACGGCGAAATCGACGGCGATAGCGCTTCTTTAGCAATTTTCTGCGTACTCGTCAGTGCACTGGCAGATTTGCCTTTACCGCAACATATCGCAATAACAGGCGCTATTGACCAATTCGGCTTGGTGCATGCAGTAGGCAGTGTGAATGATAAAATCGAAGGCTTTTTCAGCATTTGCCAACGTCGCGGTCTAACGGGCAAGCAAGGCGTGATTATTCCGGCAACCACGATTCAACAACTCAGTCTTTCCGATGAAGTGGTCGAAGCGGTTAAAAACGGTGAATTTTTCATTTTTCCGGTAGAAGATATTTATCAAACGTGCGAATTGATTTTTCAACGAGATTTATTGGAAGAAGAGGGCTTTTACGATGAAAGCAAAACGCCAATCGCACGCTTGATTCAGCACCGCATTGAAAGTCGGTCGGAACCGCCAAAGAAAGGTCTGTTAGGTTTCTTTCGATTTTAATTTTGCAAGAGCGAACAAATTGTTCGCTTTTGTTTTTTATCAAGTCCTCTTTTTTATTTCAATGGACTGATCGGACAAGTTCAGCGAACAAATGTTTGCCGTTTACAGTTTTTATTATTCCTTTTAGAATGCACGCCTGTCAGTAATAGGCTGAATAAAATAGAGAAAAAGGAAGGAAAATGCAAAACACTTGTACACCAAATAAAAAAGAAAGCTACAGCTACGAGGATTTACTCGCTTCCGGTCGCGGTGAATTATTTGGTGCCGAAGGTCCGCAACTCCCCGCGCCGACCATGTTGATGATGGATCGTATCGTAAAAATGACTGAAGACGGCGGCGCGTTTAATAAAGGTTACATTGAAGCAGAATTGGATATTCATCCTGATTTACCGTTTTTCGGATGTCATTTTATCGGTGATCCGGTGATGCCGGGCTGTTTAGGCTTGGATGCAATGTGGCAACTGGTTGGTTTCTTCCTCGGTTGGGTCGGCGGTAAAGGGAAAGGCCGCGCACTTGGCGTTGGCGAAGTGAAATTTACCGGTCAAATTTTGCCTTCTGCCAAGAAAGTGATTTATCGCATTAACATGAAACGTGTAATTAATCGTAAATTGGTAATGGGCATGGCGGATGGCGAAGTGGAAGTAGATGGCCGCGTGATCTATACTGCGATGGATCTTAAGGTTGGATTGTTCCAAGACACGTCGAGTTTTTAGGATTTTAATGATTGATGAGAAGCCTTAGTTAGAGATAGCTAAGGCTTTTTGATTTATTACATCGGGTTGCGTCCGATGAGTTACTTACTCTTTTTTTTTCGATCTCTTCTTTTTTTGATACTAAGAAAATAGAAGAATTTAATTTATTATCACTAAAGCCAAGCAATAAAATAAACTTATTCCTCATCAACCACATCCACAAATTCTGCCCCTAGCAATTTAGCCAGATCTTTCGGAGCTAATTCCACACTCAAACCTCGTTTTCCACCGGATACATAAATCGTCTCGAATTCCAATGCGGTGCTGTTTATGAAGGTCTTTAAACGTTTTTTCTGGCCTAGCGGGCTGATTCCGCCCACTAAATAACCGGTGCTTTTTTGTGCGATCTCTTTATCTGCCATTTCCACTTTTTTTGCGCCGACAGATTTGGCGGCTTTTTTCAAGCTGAGCATATTGGATGTCGGCAACACGAAACAGGCGAGTTTTTTCTGGTCGCCATTTTCCGCGACAAGTAAGGTTTTAAAAGAACGATGGGGATCGATGCCTAATTTTTCCGCCGCTTCGTCGCCGAAATGCGTGTTATGCGGATCATGATCGTAAGTATGCGGAATAAAAGGAACTTTTTGTTTTTTAAGTAAATCAATTGCGGGTGTCATTTAATTTCCTATCGGTATTTTGTAGAATAACGCGTTTTATTTTACAGCGGAGAAAAAAATGGACGCAAGTCTAAATATTGCCATTGCAGCGGAGTTTGAATTGGCAGAAAAAATCGTCGAAAGCCTTGAACAAAGCGAATTAAATATCGGTACGCTAGCGATCGTCGAAATTTACCCTTTTGAAGAAGAACAGGGCGTTCGTTTTAACAATCAAAGCGTGATGCAATATTCTTTGCAAGAAATGGATTGGTCAAGGGTCAATTATTTATTGTTTGCAGGCGATATTGAATATGCCCCTCATATTGCTGCCGCGGCAGAAAACGGTTGTGTGGTGATCGATATGAAAGGTGTATGCGCCGTACTTTCCGACGTTCCGACAGTGGTGCCGGGCATAAATGAAGCAGACTTAGTGGAATTGAGACAGCGTAATATCGTGAGTTTGCCGGATCCGCAAGTCAGTCAGCTTGCTTTGGCGATTTATCCGGTGTTACAAAATGCGAATATCGGTGAGGTTTTTGTTACTTCCTTGCTGCCGGCTTCTTATCAAAACGGCGAAATCGTGAATCGGCTTGCCGGTCAAACCGCGCGTTTGCTTAATGGTATTCCGCTAGATGAAGACGAAACACGCTTAGCCTTTGACGTGCAGCCACAAAATGTGCGGGCTTTGCCGCAGCAACTGCAAAAGATTTTTCCTCAATTGAATGCGGTGCTGTTTCACGCAGTGAATGTTCCGGTGTTTTACGGGCTAGCTCAGAAAGTGACAATAGTTTCCGATTATGCAATTGATTTCAAACCGCAAGATAACGCGTTTTTACAGTATCATGAAGATCTTGTGACGCCGGTAACCAATGGCGAAATTGAAAGTGTGGAAGAGCGGGCAAAATTACATGTTAGCCAAATGAGTGCGTTGGAAAACGGCATGGAATTTTGGACGGTCGCCGACGAACAACGTTTTAACTTGGCATCGCTTTCGGTGAAATTATTGGAAGCGATTTATCGCAAAGGTTATTAATTTAGGGCTATTAATTTTTAAGGAATCATTATGTTAGAACGACTTTTTAAATTGCATGCGAAAGGCTCAAGCACCAAGACAGAAATTATTGCGGGTATTACGACCTTTTTTACCATGGTTTACATTGTTTTTGTCAACCCGTCCGTATTGGGAGACGCGGGTATGGATAAGCAAGTCGTCTTCGTCACCACTTGCTTGATTGCCGGACTCGGTACTATCGCCATGGGGCTGTTCAGTAATTTGCCGATTGCGTTAGCACCGGCCATGGGCTTAAACGCATTTTTTGCTTATGTGGTGGTGGGCAAGCTCGGTTATTCGTGGCAAATCGGTATGGGCACAATTTTTTGGGGCTCAGTCGGCTTATTCGTATTAACGTTGTTCCAAATTCGTTATTGGTTAATGGCGTCCATTCCGTTGGCGTTACGCGTAGGTATCGGCGCGGGGATCGGTTTTTTTATCGCGCTGATCGGTTTTAAAAATATGGGGCTTGTAGTAGCCAACCCGGCCACTTTAGTCGCACTAGGCGATTTGCATGATCCGAAAGTACTGCTTGGTATATTGGGATTTTTCATTAACGTGGTGCTTGCTGCGCGTAATATTTTCTCCGGTGTGTTGATTTCAATCGCTGTCGTCACCGGTTTAGCTTTATGGTTGGACGATACAGTCACGTTCCATGGCGTCATTTCGATGCCGCCGGCGTTGGATGCGGTGCTCGGTAAGGTGGACATCGCCGGCGCGTTAGATACCGCTTTGCTCGGTATTATTTTCTCTTTCTTGCTGGTCAACCTGTTCGACTCTTCCGGCACCCTACTTGGCGTAACGGACAAAGCGGGCATCAGTGACGAAAAAGGACGTTTCCCAAAAATGAAACAAGCGCTTTTCGTGGATAGCATTAGTGCCGTGGGCGGTTCGTATATTGGTACATCTGCCATCAGCACTTACATCGAAAGCGGCGCCGGTGTTTCTGTCGGCGGGCGCACCGGTTTAACGGCAGTTACCGTCGGCGTGTTATTTTTGCTTACTATTTTCTTCTCGCCGCTTGCCGGTGTGGTTCCGGCTTACGCCACCGCCGGCGCATTGGTTTATGTAGGGATTTTAATGGCATCCAGCCTGATCCGCGTGCAATGGGACGATTTAACCGAAGCCACGCCGGCGTTTATCACCGCCGCTATGATGCCGTTTACTTATTCCATTACGGAAGGCATCGCGTTTGGTTTTATCAGCTACTGCATTATGAAAATTTGCACCGGCCGCATCAAAGAAATCAATGCCCCGGTTTGGGTCGTGTCGATTTTATTTATTGCGAAATTTGTTTGGGTTGGTTAAAACGGATTTAAATTCAGAATAAAGGAAAGTCTGCGGGCTTTCCTTTTTTATTGGCTTTTGTTTGTGTTAGACTTTCACCGTTTTTACAGAACCAATAAGGAGATCCAATGCAAAATATTCTATTTATCATTCATTCCGCACCTTATGGTGACGAACATTTTTTTAGCGCATTACGTCTTGCTCTACAAATTCAAGAGCAACACAAAAATGCAGTTAATTTGAAGCTCTTTTTAATGTCCGATGCGGTGCTCGGCGGACTAGCAAAACAAAATCCCGGCGAAGGTTACCATTTACAGCAAATGTTGGAAATTTTAACGGCGCAAGGGGCCGCGGTGAAACTTTGCAAAACCTGCACCAATGCACGCGGTCTCACCGAATTGCCGTTAGCGGAAGGTGTCGAAATCGGCACGCTGATTGAACTTGCCGATTGGACGGTGGAAGCGGATAAGGTAATTAACTTTTAATCAACCAAAATGGCTTACGCAAGGTAAGCCATTATTTTTTCTGAATATCTTCATTCTGCTTCTTTATGGTAGCCTGTGCCAATGAAATAAGGCTCGGTAAAAAAATCACTTTAGTACATAGCTAAAATAGCCGTTAACTTCTAAAATAAACGCACTTATTTTCTAACCCCAAAAATCATGACAAATCCCATTCCGCTTAACCCTGTCACATTACCATTAAATCAAGTAAATTTAATTGAAGCCTCAGCCGGCACAGGAAAAACCTACACTATCGGTTCGCTTTATCTTCGACTTTTGTTGCAAGCCGGCGAGCCTCGCTTTGCTCGTCCATTAAACGTGGAAGAAATTTTGGTGGTGACCTTTACGGAAATGGCGACGGAAGAATTAAAACAAAAAATCCGCGAACGCCTTACCGATGCCATTCGGAAACTTTCCGCTTATGCGCAAGACAAGGACGAATCCGTCTTTGCCAATGACGCGTTTCTTGCCGATTTGTATAAAACCCTCGACGATCTACCGCTTGCCATTCGACGTTTAAAACTTGCCGAACAAAATATGGATCTTGCCGCAATTTTTACCATTCACGGTTTCTGTCGTCGTATGCTAATGCAATATGCGTTCAATTCCGGTGTGCATTTCAATTTGGAATTAGTCAAAGATCAGTCGGATTTGCTTAAACAATTTGCTAACGAATTTTGGCGCGAGCATTTTTATCCGCAACCGTTTGCCATTGCGAATTTTATCGCCTCCGAATTGGGTTCACCCGATGCGGTGCTGGAGCTGTTGAAGTCGGATTTGGGGCGGGATCTGTGGGTAGATACGGATTATCACGAAGCCTTATCCTTATCGACCGATGAATTTTTGCGCCAATATCTTGGCGGAGAACTTGCTGCCGTGCAAGAAATCAAGCAATTATGGGCTTCCAATGCGGTGCTCATCGGCGATCTCATTTTTGCCGAACTCAATAAAAATTATTCCAAAGGCGTAAAAAAATCGCTTAATCGTAAAATTTATCAAGCCAAGCGCACGCAAAATTGGCTCACGCAAATTAATCAATGGGCGGAAAATCCACACGATTATGTCGTGCACGATAAATTGCGCGGCTATTTCGTGCAATCCGCTTTCGCACAACATGCAGAAGAAGGCGCGATGCCTTTGACTGAACCGATTTTCAGCGAACTGGAAACGCGCATAAAGGCACTGCTTGAGCCCGATTTATTGCGCAAATTGCTCCTTTATCATTATCGCCAAGGCATTCGACAAAAACTGTTCGAACACAAGCGCAATCATCAAGAAAAATCTTTCGATGATTTGCTACGTTTGTTGTTTGAGGCTTTGCAAAGTGAACGGGGGGAACAATTGGCGGAAATGATCCGGTTTCAATATCCTTTTGCCATGATCGACGAATTTCAGGATACGGATGCGCAACAGTACGCCATTTTTTCTAAAATCTATCGCGAAAATTCAGCGGAAAACAGCGGCTTCATTATGATTGGCGATCCGAAGCAGGCGATTTATCGTTTTCGCGGCGCAGATATTTTCACTTATTTCAAAGCCGCCGAGCAGGCGGACGAACGGTTTAATTTAACTAAAAATTATCGTTCCGAACAAAATGTAGTGAACGGTGTAAACGCGCTATTCGGTTTTTCGTCGTCGCCTTTTATTTATGACGATATCGAGTTTTCGCCGGTGGATGCGCGCGAAGATCATCGTCGATTTTATTTGCACGGCGAACGTGAGCCCGCGTATCGATTTTATTTAACCTCGGACTCCCTCGATAGCACCGCATTGGCGCGCAGCTGTGCTGTTTCGATTCAGCATTGGTTGAAAAGTGCGGCGCAAAAGCAAGCGTTTTTTCAATGCGGCGACGATGTTAAACCTTTGCAAGCGGCAGATATTGCCGTGTTGGTGCGCGATAAAAACGAAGCGGCCTTAGTGAAAAATGAATTGCAGCAATTAGGCATTGCCTCCGTTTATTTATCAGATCAAAGTAGCGTATTTGATAGCCTCGTAGCGAAGGAATTGGTATTTGTGTTGAAAGCCTGTTTGCAAGTCACCGAACGATCGATTTTAAATGCCATCGCCACGGCATTATTCGGCCTAAATGCGGCGGAAATTCACCAAATTCGACATTCGGAACAAGATTGGCAACGCTGGGCGGATAGTTTTGCTCGCTATCAACAAACTTGGCAATATCAGGGCGTGTTGCCGATGTTGCATCGATTGTTATTGGAACAAAGCATTGCCGAACGTTTGTTAAGTCGGCCAACGGGCGAACGGGATTTAACGGATTTTTTACATTTGGCGGAAATTTTACAACAAGCAGCAATCTTAAATGACAGTGAAGCTGCGCTAGTTAATTGGCTCGAACGACAAATTCAAGGCGAGGGCAGACAGGAAGCGCAAATTCGGTTAGAAAGCGAACGTCAATTGATCAAAATTGTGACAATTCACAAATCCAAAGGGTTGGAATACGATTTGGTATGGTTGCCGTTTCTGGCTGTACCGAGCCGTGATCCGGGCAAAGCGAACAATAAAACCAAAGACTTCAATCTTTATTATTCCGAAACGCAAGACGCGATTTTGTGGGATATGCAAAATCGTCATTCATCGGAATTGTACCGCGAATCTTTCGCCGAAGAACTGCGTTTGCTGTATGTGGCGTTGACCCGTGCGAAATATCAAATGGCGTTTGCCTTGCCGATGCAGTTTGAGAAAAAATGGAACCCGTTGCTTTATGTGTTAACACAAGGTGAAATCGGCGAGGCTTCGGATTTACCGCAAGCATATGCCGCTGAGCCGTTGCTTGAGGCGTTTAAAGCGCGGATGCCAAGCGTGCAAATTAGTGCGGCCGAAAGTTTAGTAAAACTGCCACCGTTAGCCTTATCGGAACAACAAGAAACGTTGTGCGTGGCGCAATTTCACGGTGAAATCGAGCAAAATTGGCACGTCACCAGTTTCACCGCTATTGAACGGGCTCATCGTTGGCAAAATGGCTTTGCTGAAAGTAACGTGCTGGATGAAAATACATCGAAAAGCGCTATCGTTTTTGATGAGGCAAAAGATTACGACGGGCAAATTGAATCGGAAACTTCGCTGAATTCAATTGCGGTTTCTTCTGAATCAAGAACGGAACCGAGCGGTTTAGATTTACCGCACGGTACGCAAACCGGCACGTTATTGCATCGCTATTTGGAAAAAAATGATTTTGGTGCGTTAGCTGATAAAACTGCGCTTGAAAAACTTTGCCAAGATTTGCAGTTGGATGAAGCTTTTGTGACACCGTTACAAAAATGGTTTGAGCAAATTGCATACACGCCTTTTTCGACGGATCCGACGCTCTATCTTGCCACTTTGGCCGCGCAAGATTGTATTAAAGAAATGCCATTTTATTTGGCGATTCGTGAGCGTTTTAAGGTTGCCGATTTTAACCGAGCGCTGCAAGCCCATCACCATTTGCCAAGCGAACCATTGCGATTTGACGATATTCAAGGCATGTTGCGTGGCACCATCGATTTGGTTTTTCGTCATCAAGGCAAATATTATTTGCTGGATTACAAATCTAATTTCCTCGGTGAAAATGTGGCGGATTACGCGCCGTCGGCATTGCAAAAAGCCATGTTGCATCATCATTACGATTGGCAATATTTGCTGTATTGCTTGGCGTTACACCGTTATTTGAAACGTGTCGATCGCGATTATGATTACGAACGCGATTTTGGCGGCGTATTTTATTTGTTCTTGCGCGGTATGAATGGCGAAGCTCAATCCGGCGTGTTTTTTGATCGCCCGAGCGTGCAATTGATGCAAGCTATAGAGGAGGCGTTTTAATGTTAAGCCTGTTAAAAGAACTGAACGAACGGAACATTATCAGTCACGGCGATTATTATTTCGCCAAATTGATTGCCGATAAACAACCGACGGACTTACCGGAACCGGTAAAAAACTTGGCGATTTTACTCGCTGCCTTGTGCAGTTGGCATTACGCGCAAGGCAATACCTGTATCCTGTTGGAACCGGCGTTAGCGGGCAATTTGTTCGGTTTGGCCTATCGCGTTACGGAACGGAATTATCTGCTCGACATTCAACATCGCATTTGGCACCGCATTGAAGCCTTGCCGGTCGAGCAATGGCAAAAGCGGCTGCGTGGTCATCCGGCGTTTACTGAAGATCCTCTTGTTAATGCTGCGCCCTTGGCGTTTCAATTCGACGCGTTGTATTTTTATCGCGCTTGGCAAGATGAATATCGCATAGCGCAATATATAAAAAACGCATTGAAAAGCGAGCCCCGTTTGCCTTTTTCGGTGCCGCAAATTCGCGAAAAATTAGCGGCTTATTTCCCGCAATCTGATTTTTCCGCAGCAACAAATATTATTGATTGGCAAAAAGTCGCGGTGGCTACGGCGATTAAAAGCCCGTTTTGCGTAATTACCGGCGGCCCGGGCACCGGTAAAACGACCACGGTAACCCGTTTGTTGTTGGTGTTGCAGGAATTGTATCAACATCAATTGCATATCAAATTGGTGGCACCGACGGGCAAAGCAGCCTCGCGTTTGGAAGAATCAGTGCAAAATGCCTTGCGTTTTTTAAGTCGCCAAATGGCGTTGCCTGAGGCGTTAGTGCAATCCGTACCGCAAAACGCATCGACTTTGCACAGTTTGCTCGGCATTAATGCATTTAACGACAATACGCATCATAACGCGCGTAATCCGTTGCAATTAGATGTGTTGGTGGTGGACGAAACTTCGATGATTGATTTGCCGTTAATGGCGAAATTGATTAACGCATTAAAACCCGAAACACGCTTAATTTTATTGGGCGACCAAGCGCAATTAGCTTCCGTAGAAGCCGGTGCGGTGCTCGGCGAATTGGCGCAGTGGTGTCATCAACCTTACAGCCGTGCGCAGGCGGATTATTTGCGCGAAACCAGCGGTTATACGGTGCTAAGCACGGAAAATGCGAATCTGTTGCGCGATGCTTTATGCCATCTTACGTTTAGTCGCCGTTTTGATAAAAATTCCGGCATCGGCAAATTGGCCGAGCAGATTCAGCGCGGCGCAGCAGAAGAAAGCCTCGAATTATTCGGACAATATCCGGAATTGCATTTTCAGGCTTTCAATACGGAAAATGAGGCCGAATTGGTGCGGCGGGTGGTGCAAAGTGCGGTGCAAAATTATCGTGTTTTTTTAACGCAATTGCGCCGTTTACAGTTGGAAAAACGGGACTTTAATGCGCTTAATCAGGAAGGCGAAAGTTATGCGGAAGCGATTCAAGCGCTGTTTAATTCGACAAGATTTTTGACTGCGCTGCGCAGCACCGCATTGGGCGTAGAAAATCTTAATCGGGAAATCGCACTGGCGTTGCGTGGCGAAAATTTATTGCGATTTCGCCACGAACAAGATTGGTATATCGGCAAGCCGATTATGATTACGCAAAACGATCATAATGTGCGCTTGTATAACGGCGACATTGGCTTGTGTTTGGCGCATGGCAAAGTGTGGTTTGGCAAGCGCGAAGTGCCGACCAGCCGCATTCCGGCGCATGAACCGGCGTTTATGATGACGATTCATAAATCCCAGGGTTCGGAATTTGAGCACGCGTTAATGGTGCTGCCGACGGAACCGAATCCTGTATTATCGCGCGAATTAGTGTTTACCGGCGTGACTCGCGCGAAACAACGCCTCACCGTTTTCGCCGACGAAAAAATCTGGAAAATTGCGTTGCGTCAAACGGTAAAACGGCAAAGCGGATTAGGAAAATTATTAGAACGTTTAATCTCAATGGATGATTAAAATAGCACCGCATTGAAACCCCGTATATGGCGGCTTTCAATGCGGTGCTATTT
>ERZ772764.689-NODE-689-length-22488-cov-25.115143_pt1 | contig 22488 bp, 23 predicted proteins | sample MGYA00512163_ERZ772764 | MGnify/ENA primary metagenome ERZ772764 (study PRJEB29015, sample SAMEA2737903) | human oral metagenome | biome: human oral; feature: human-associated habitat; material: dental | place: China | collected 2094 ... | reverse complement strand
GAAAGAGGTAAGAAAAACTATGCACGCTAAGAAATTAGATAAATTGGCGACTGGTATCCTCTACACGATAGCTGGTATCATTGTTGCTATCCTTGCCTCTCTGATTCTTTATATTCTGGTAAGAGGATTGCCGCATATTTCTTGGTCTTTCCTGACTGGAAAGTCTTCTTCCTATCAGGCTGGCGGTGGTATTGGGATTCAGCTCTATAATTCCTTCTTCCTGTTGGTGATTACTTTGATTATCTCTGTTCCTCTCTCTATGGGTGCTGGGGTCTATCTGTCAGAGTATGCTAAGAAAGGACCAGTGACCAACTTTGTCCGTACCTGTATTGAAATCCTGTCCTCTCTGCCATCCGTGGTAGTCGGACTCTTTGGCTATTTGATTTTCGTTGTCCAGTTTGAGTATGGCTTCTCAATCATTTCTGGTGCTTTGGCGCTGACTGTCTTCAATCTGCCTCAGATGACTCGGAACGTCGAGGATAGCTTACGTCACGTTCATCATACACAGCGTGAAGCAGGACTAGCTCTCGGAATTTCCCGCTGGGAAACAGTGCTTCATGTGGTCATTCCAGAGGCTCTGCCAGGGATTGTGACAGGGATTGTCCTTGCTTCTGGTCGGATTTTCGGTGAAGCAGCTGCCTTGATCTACACTGCTGGGCAATCTGCTCCAGCCCTGGATTGGTCTAACTGGAACATTTTCAGCATTACTAGCCCGATTTCGATTTTCCGTCAAGCGGAGACGCTGGCCGTCCATATCTGGAAGGTCAATAGTGAGGGAACCATTCCTGATAGTACTGTGGTGTCAGCAGGATCAGCAGCGGTGCTTCTGATTTTCATCTTGATTTTCAACTTTGGAGCCCGCAAACTCGGTTCTTACTTGCACAAGAAACTAACCTCTGCATAAAGGAGAAGCAATGACAGAATATAATTGGAATGAAAAGCATATCATTACTTTTCCTGAAGAAAAAGTAGCCCTTTCGACCAAGGATTTGCATGTTTACTACGGTAAAAAAGAATCCATCAAGGGCATTGATATGCAGTTTGAAAAGAATAAAATCACAGCTTTGATTGGTCCGTCTGGCTCAGGGAAATCGACCTATCTCCGTAGTCTCAACCGTATGAATGATACGATTGATATTGCTAAGGTCACAGGTCAAATCCTCTATCGAGGGATTGACGTTAATCGCCCAGAAATCAATGTCTATGAGATGCGCAAGCATATCGGAATGGTCTTCCAACGTCCAAATCCATTTGCTAAGTCTATTTACCGCAACATCACTTTTGCTCATGAACGTGCAGGTGTTAAGGACAAGAAAGTCCTTGATGAAATTGTAGAAACCTCTCTAAGACAGGCTGCCCTTTGGGATCAGGTCAAAGACGACCTCCACAAATCAGCCTTGATGCTTTCTGGTGGTCAGCAACAACGTCTCTGTATCGCTCGCGCCATCTCTGTTAAGCCAGATATCCTCTTGATGGATGAGCCAGCATCAGCCTTGGATCCGATTGCGACAGCCCAGCTGGAAGAAACCATGTTGGAATTGAAGAAGGACTTTACCATCATCATCGTTACACACAGTATGCAGCAGGCTGCGCGTGCAAGTGACTACACAGGATTTTTCTACTTGGGTGATTTGATTGAGTATGATAAGACATCCAATATTTTCCAAAATGCTAAGTTACAGTCAACCAACGACTATGTAACGGGACACTTTGGTTAGAAAGGAAACGGTATGTCAGAAGCGATTTTACAGGTGTCAGACCTGTCCGTTTATTACAATAAAAAGAAGGCCTTGAATAGTGTTTCCCTTTCTTTCCAACCTAAGGAAATAACAGCCTTGATTGGTCCATCTGGATCAGGAAAGTCCACCCTACTCAAGGCCATCAACCGCATGGGCGATCTAAATCCTGAGGTGACAACAACGGGATCAGTAGTCTATAATGGTCACAATATCTACAGCCCCCGTACTGATACGGTTGAATTGCGTAAGGAAATTGGTATGGTCTTTCAACAGCCCAATCCTTTCCCCATGACCATTTATGAAAATGTGGTCTACGGACTGCGCATTAACGGCGTCAAGGATAAACAAGTTTTAGATGAAGCGGTGGAGCGTTCCTTGATTGGGGCTTCTATCTGGGACGAAGTGAAAGACCGTCTACATGATTCCGCTATCGGCCTCTCGGGTGGTCAGCAACAGCGGATTTGTGTAGCACGCGTTTTGGCTACTAGTCCGAAAATCATCCTCTTGGATGAGCCTACATCGGCTCTAGATCCAATCTCTGCGGGTAAAATTGAGGAAACTCTCTATGGACTTAAGGACACCTATACCATGCTCTTGGTAACTCGCTCCATGCAGCAGGCTTCTCGGCTTTCGGATAAAACAGGCTTCTTCTTGGGTGGTGATTTGATGGAGTTTAATGATACTAAGGAGATGTTCCTCAACCCACAAAATAAGGAAACAGAAGATTATATTACAGGAAAATTTGGATAAGGAGTTGAATGATGTTACGATCTCAATTTGAAGAAGATTTGGAGAAATTGCACAACCAGTTCTACGCAATGGGACAAGAAGTGCTCTCACAAATCAACCGCACCGTGCGTGCTTTTGTCACACATGACCGTGACTTGGCAAAGGAAGTCATCGAAGATGATGCAGAAGTAAATGAATATGAAGTGAAATTGGAAAAGAAATCATTTGAAATGATTGCCCTCCAACAACCTGTTTCTCAAGACCTTCGTACAGTCTTGACTGTTCTCAAGGCTGTTTCAGACTTAGAGCGTATGGGAGACCATGCAGTATCCATTGCAAAAGCGGCCATTCGTATGAAGGGCGAGCAGCGTATTCCAGCTGTCGAGGACGAAATTAAAAAGATGGGTCGCGATGTGAAAAATTTCGTTGAAGCTGCCCTTGATCTCTACCTAAATGGTTCTGTAGATCAAGCCTATGAGGTAGCAGCTATGGATGAAAAAATCAACCATTATTTTGATAGCATTCGTGACCTGGCTACGGAAGAAATCAAGAAAAATCCTGAAGCTATTGTTACAGGCCGTGATTACTTCCAGGTTATTTCTTTCTTGGAACGTATCGGCGATTATGCCAAAAACATCTGCGAATGGGTCGTTTACTTTGAAACGGGTAAAATTATTGAATTATAATATATGTTAAAGAGACAGGCTAAGCTTGTCTTTTTTGTTTTGAGGAGGAGAAAAGGTGAGATGAGAAGAATTTAAAAGATAGATATTTAGACTTCATGTAGATAACAGACAAATTGGATTTCAATGGATTAAAAGGTCTAAAACAAAAAGATAATTTATCGATATGACCCAAGTACTTTCCTTTTGGTTGAAGTGATTGAAAAAGAAATGGAGGATAACGCTAAAAATTATGCTACAATGTAGGAAAGTGATAGCTGAAAACCTTGTTTTATAGAATACTGTAATGGAGGTATAATTATGAGAAAAAAGATTATTGTCGTTCTGGCAATTTTGTTCGTTCTAGTTTCAGGAGGGGGTTACTGTATGACAAAATGGATTGAACATCAAAACTCGCCGTATAATGTTAGTGATGTTTTAGACGATAAAGGAGTAAAACTTTACAAACGAGGATTTCGTTTGTTGGAAGAGCAACTGGCAACTTATATTAAAGAGCACTATTCAGGAGTCAGTAAAATAGAGTTTTCACCAATTTTTGTTCAAGGTGGGGATGGACAGACTATGTTTGGTGCTAGTATAATCGCAGCTATAACTGATTCAAATGGAAATAAAACTTATTTAGGGAAAAAAATAGGAGACACTACCTATGCTGCCTATGGTGATTCGTGGGATTTGCTTCTAGGATTTGATGGAGCGACTGGTGAAGAAGCCATTGACCTGAGGGTTGATGAAAATACAACAGTAGAAGTGTCTAATCATAAACATTTGCCTGAATTTGCTAAATTGTCTTCCCTACCTAAATTGGATAAGAATATTGAGGTGCTTATCCAGAACGGTCAGTTGAAAGGTGTAAAGAAGAGTGAAAGTGGTAGTCCAAAAGCAAAGATAGAGTATAACATTGAAATCAGAAGAGGGAACTACTCAGAATGGGAATGATCCTTGATTAAACAGGGAAATTTATTCTTATAGATAATATGACAGAAAAAATCGTCAAAAATATAAATATTGTAATATACTATAAACAAAATAGAAAAAATTGAACCGTTTTCATGTAGATATAGAGGTGACAGGTAATGAAGAAAAAACAACTTGCAATTATAGCTGTATTAATTATCTTAGTTTCAGGAGGGGGCTACTGTATGACAAAATGGATTGAACATCAAAACTCGCCGTATAATGTCAGTGACGTTTTAGACGATAAAGGAGTAAAACTTTACAAACGTGGTTTTCGTTCATTGGAAGAACAACTTGCAACTTATATTAAAGAGCACTATTCAGGAATAAGCAGAATAGAGTTTTCACCTATACTAGTTCGAGGAGGTGACGGACGATATATGTTTCATGCTAATATTGTTCCTATAGTTTATGATGAATATGGAGATAAGGCGTATTTAGGTAAAAAAATTGGAAATCGAACATTTGCTCATTATGATGATTTTAGTAGTATCAGACTCGATTTTGATGGATTGGATGAAGAAATCATTGAAATAAGAGTTGGTAGTGAATTTATTGATATATCTGATAGTAAATGTTTACCTGAAAATGCAAAACTTAATTCTGTCAAAGAAATTGATGAAAATATTGAAGCGCTTGTCAATGCTGGTCAACTAAAAGATGTGGTGAAAAGTGAAAAAGGTAGTCAAAAAGCGGAAATTGTCTATAATACAGAAATTAAGAAAGGAGACTATTTGGAATGGCGTTGACAGAATGACATTGTTTATATTAATAACACTTAGTAAGGCTAAAAGATGTTAAGGAATCAGATGTAGTAAGTCCGAATGCTGAAATAGACTACAACTTATAAATTAAAAGAGGGAGTTATTCAGAATGGGAATAATCTTTGATTAAATGGGGAGGTTTCTGTTTATGAATAATATGACAGAAATACTCGGCAAAAAATACAATATTGTGATATGCTATAAGCAGAAAAAATGGATTCGTTTTCATATAGATGTGAGGAGGTATACTTGTGAAAAAAAAGATTATTACGGGTTTAATAATTCTATTCGTTGTAATTTCGGGAGGTATCTATATGTATAACAAATTAACAAAGCCCAACCTTAGCCCCAAAACAGCTAAACTCTATCAGCATGGCTTTCGACTTCTGGAAGAGCAACTAGGAACTTATATAAAAGAGCATTACTCAGGGGTTGAAAAGATTGAGTTTTCCCCAATCTACATTACTGAGGAAGGGTCAACTTTCTCAAATGCCTATGTACGTCCGACGATTTATGATAAATATGGGAATAAAGCAACATTAGGAACAACAATAAAGAACTACACACCTAGTAGCTATGGTTTGGTTACTCATATATTTCTTGATTTTGATGGTTCAGGAAATGATGTTATAGAATTAATGGACTCAGAAGGTAATGAGATTGATGTTTCAAATGCAAAACATTTGCCAGACGAAGCAAAGCTCACGAAGGCTAGAAGTACAGATGAAAATATTTCTTTATTGGTTCAAGACGGTCAGTTAAAAGATGTTGTGAAAGATGAAAAAGGAAGCCCAGAAGCTGAAATCATTTACAATGTTAAGCTAAGTAAAGAGGAAGGATGATATTACATTAACTCATTAGGGAATGAAACTTTTATCGATGTAACAGAGTATTTTTAGCGGAAGTGATAAAAAATTTTATATTACAAAGGCGAGACACTATGATAAACTGTTAGAAAAACATGTGAGCATTTTTACGGATCGGTGTAAGGAGGTATATTAGTGAAAAAAAAGATTATTATTGTTTTAACAATTCTATTCATTATAATTTCAGGAGGAATCTATATGTACAATAAACTTACAAAACCGAACTTTGGCCCTAAAACAACCAAGCTTTATCAGCATGGATTTCAACTTCTTGAAGAGCAAATTGGAACCTACATCAAAGAACATTATAAAGGAATTAAAAGAATTGAATTTTCTCCCATTTATGTTACAGGGGATGACGGATCTTCTATGTTGAATGCGGAAATTGTTCCAATTGTTTATGACTCTCACGGAAATAAAGCGAAATTTGGAGGATTATATAAAAACTTTCAACATCCTGCTTATGGTACTATAGGTTATTTACGTCTGAGTTTTGATTATTCAGGGAATCCTTATATCGAATTAAGCACAGACTCAGGAGAATTTAAAGATGTGACTTACGGACAATCATTGCCAGAAGAAATAAAGGGGAAGAAAATAAAGGATATTGATTTTAATTTTGAAACCTTAATAAAAGAAGGGAGGCTAAAAGGTGTTGAAAAATCAGATGTTGGAAGCTCAAATGCTGAAGTTATTTATAATCTAGAACTAAAAAAGGGGGTACTTCCGCATGACACTGAATGATAAGGAAATTCAAGAATTGCAAGGGATGATTAAAAAAGAACTAGGAGCTACTGAGGGTACGGTATTTCAAATACCTAATCAAGACAAGTACTACCAAATTGTTTATCGACAAAATAGTACAACTCAAGCAATGGCAGTTGTACCTGTCGATAATGAAAAAGGGGAGAATCCTAATTACCAAGAAACAGCTATTGTAGTAGCAGGGACTCAAGTTCCAGGTGAAAATTTTAAAGATTTTGGGAATCAACCCTATTACTGGAAGAAAAATCGAGATATTGTTGATTCAAGTGAAAAAGCATTCTTTGCTAGTGGGTCATTTGGAATATTTCCTGGAATGCTGACTCCCCAATCAGATGATATTGATATGTTTTATCAAATTACTGAAGAAAAGATAAAATCCCATAACGGAATTATTTCTAATATGTCTGGGCACAGTCAAGCTGGGCCTGGGGTAGCTTATACAGCCTCAAAGTACGGCCTTAAACAGAACCGTCCAATCAAAGTGACAAATTTTATGGATTTTGCGGCTAAAAAAGCTGTTGATACAGGCGGTATTTCAAAAGAACAAGTAGCTTATCTCAATAAAAACGCCACTATCTATAGAGATAGTCGAGGCGATGTTGTTTTCTTAGACGGGAATAGTGGTTATGTTCCCTATGGACAAACTATGAGATTTGAAGTTCTTGAAGGGGAAGACGGACATTCGCCAAGAACTCCAGTAATGAAGGGAAACAAGTTAGATGTAGATTATTATTATAAAAGAAATCTATTCGCTACTGGCATGACAGAAAAACAGGTCCGAAAGATTGCTGAATATAAAGCAAAAACGTACAAAGTAAATGTAGCAATCGCAAATTATGGTTTAGAGATGGACAAGGTGACTCCTGAATACTATGTTCGTGAGTATTTAAAGGAATATGGAGACTTTGCTCCAGAACCTTCTAAGCAAGAATTACTCACTTTAAAGAGACGACGCATTGATAAGCTACATGCTTCTTTGAAAACGAGTTCAGGCAGTCAGATGATTAGCTTGAGAGAGGAACTTGTTCGTACAAGTGCGCAAACGGCTCAGTTACAAGCTGAAGTATATGAGCAGGCGATCAAAGATAAACTTGCAAATGCCAAGGAAAGTGGCTCTCAGCATATAACAGAACTACGATCAGCAGCGTATACGCTGGCTCATAACCTTTCTAGTGGAGAGATAGAGGGTTTACTATCTGAGTTGAGTTTTGAGCTAGCTTGGAATACTGGAATAGAAGCAGCAACTCTTTCTTCGGCCAACTCATATCAGAAGAAAATGACAAGTATAGCAGGTAAATTAAATAAGGCAGCTGATAGAATCGTAGAAATCGACCAAAAAGGTAGCCAGATTTTTGGGGAATTATAGGAGGAAGCGTATGATTGAACCAATGATAGAAGATCGAGCGGAAGCAGAACGTATCAAAAAAGAGTATCTGAGGATACAGGAACGTCTGGCTATTCGAGGCCTAATCTCAGCTAAAAGAGCTACTCTCCTTGAAGAAAGTCGTCTATTGCAAGAATGGCTCACCAATCAGGCTGAGACAATGAAATCATTCTCATCAGTTCAAGTTCCTGCCGATTTGGAAGGTGCTTTTTCCGGATTAGCAGCCGAATCTATCAAGAATGTCTTAAATGAAGTCTCAACGCCTAATTTGATGAGTCCAATTCTGTAGGAGGGATTATGGATACAAAAAAGCGGATAGCACAATTAGATGATGAACATCTAGCATTTCGTAGAAAAGCCAGTGAATTGGAATGGGATTATCACGATATGAAACGGGAAGCTAGAAATTTTTCGGAAGAAATGAGCAATTGGGTAATATCATTCTGTCGTCACAGTTCGCCTTCTGATTCATCTTATATATTACACCAAATTGAGGAAAATCGAGAAGATTTCGAGCGGAAAATGAGGCGTTACGAAGATCGACTGAATGAAGCCTGTCAAGAAGAAAATCGCTTGTACAATAAAAAATTGAACGAACTGAAGAAAGAAACAAGGTAATCATTGCTTCACTTTTCCTTCGGACGAATCCATCAGGCAGGCTAAGCTTGTCTTTTTTGTTTTGAGGAGGAGAAAAGCTAATGACAGGATGGCTTTAAAATGATTACTATATGTTTGAAGTCAAAAATCAATTTTGGGTCAGTTGGAATGAGTATAAAGTCACTAAATATGGTAGAATAGTAAGAGATGAATTTTGAATGGAGGTTGGTTTAATACCAGCCCCTTCAATTAGATGAGGAGAAAAACATGCAAGCAGTTGCACATTTTATTGATACTTTTGTTCCAGAGCACTATGATCTCTTTTTGGATTTGAACCGTGCGGATAAGACTTTCTCAGGGAAAGTTACCATTACCGGTGAAGCCAAAGCTGAGAAAATTTCCTTGCACCAAAAGGATTTGACGATTGAGGCCGTAGAAGTGGCTGGACAAGCCCGTCCCTTCACTCTTGATAATGCCAATGAAGCTCTTTATGTTGAGTTGGAAACAGCAGGCCCTGTGGAAGTAACTTTGACCTATACAGGTAAGATTACAGACAATATGACGGGGATTTACCCATCTTACTATACAGTAGATGGAGTGAAGAAAGAAATTATTTCTACTCAGTTTGAGAGCCATTTTGCTCGTGAAGCCTTTCCTAGCGTGGATGAGCCAGAAGCTAAAGCGACTTTTGATTTGGCATTGAAATTTGACCAAGCAGAAGGCGAACTTGCCTTGTCTAATATGCCTGAAATCGACGTTGAAAACCGGAAAGCGACTGGCATTTGGAAGTTTGAAACGACTCCACGTATGTCTTCCTATCTCTTGGCCTTTGCTGCTGGAGATATGCAAGGCATTACTGCCAAAACAAAAAATGGAACTTTAGTCGGTGTTTATGCAACTAAGGCTCACCCAGCCAGCAACTTAGAGTTTGCTTTGGACATTGCGGTTCGCTCTATTGAATTTTACGAAGAATATTACGGTGTCAAATATCCTATTCCTCAGTCACTGCACGTAGCCCTGCCAGACTTTTCGTCTGGTGCTATGGAAAACTGGGGTCTGGTGACCTACCGTGAGATTTATCTCTTAGTAGATGAAAATTCTACGGTATCCAGCCGTCAAGATGTGGCACTTGTCGTTGCTCATGAGTTGGCTCACCAATGGTTTGGGAACTTGGTCACTATGAAGTGGTGGGATGACCTTTGGCTCAATGAAAGCTTTGCCAACATGATGGAGTATGTCTGTGTCAATGCGATTGAACCAAGCTGGAATATCTTTGAGAATTTCCAAACAACAGGTGTGCCTTTGGCGCTTAAGCGGGATGCGACAGACGGAGTTCAGTCGGTCCATGTGGAAGTGAAGCACCCTGACGAAATCAATACTTTGTTTGATCCGGCTATCGTTTATGCTAAGGGAAGCCGCCTTATGCACATGCTTCGTCGTTGGTTGGGTGATGAGGCATTTGCTAAAGGATTGAACGCTTACTTTGCTAAACACCAGTATGGAAATACGATCGGTCGTGATCTCTGGAATGCCTTGGGAGCTGCTTCTGGTCGCGATGTAGCAGCCTTTATGGATTCTTGGTTGGAACAGCCAGGCTACCCTGTATTGACGGCTACAGTAGAAAACGATACATTAAAACTCTCTCAAAAACAATTCTTTATCGGAGAGCACGAAGATAAGAAACGCACTTGGGTCTTGCCTTTAAATAGCAACTGGAAAGGTTTGCCAGATACGCTGGAGACAGAATTCCTGGAAATTCCAAATTACTCTGCCTTGGCTGCTCAAAACCAAGGTGCTCTGCGCTTTAATACTGAAAATACAGCTCACTATATCACGGACTATCAAGGTGTCTTGCTTGAGCAGATTTTAGATACCATTACAGACTTGGATAGCACCAGCAAGCTTCAAGTAGTGCAAGAGCGCCGTCTCTTGGCTGAAGCAGGCAGCATTTCATTTGCTGATTTGGTTCCAGTTATTGAAAAACTAACAGAAGAAACCTCTTATTTGGTTGTTTCAGGAGTTAAAGCCGTTTTGAATGGTCTTAAGCTGTTTGTGGACGAAGGAAGCGAGTGCGAGAAAGCCTATCATGAATTGGTAGTTAAACTTAGCAAATTCAACTTTGACCGTCTAGGCTTTGAAGTACAAGAAGGCGAAAGTGATGAAGATGAGTTGGTTCGTCAGATTGTTGTAGGAAGTCTGATTGCAGCTGACGATCAAACAACAAGTCAAGAAGCAAGTCGCATTTTTGCTGCTCATCAAGAGAACTTGGAGAAATTGCCTGCAGCTATTCGCTTGCATATTCTCATCAATCAGATCAAGCATGATGAGAGCAAAGAATTGGCTGACCAATACTTGAATGATTATGTTTCAACAGTTGACGGCAGCTTCAAACGCCAATTGGCATCTGCTTTGGCTTACACTAAGGACGCAGAAACACTTGCTCGTATCTTGGAATCTTTGAAAAACAAGGATATCGTGAAACCACAAGATTTGGCCATGAGCTGGTATTTCCCTCTCTTGAATCACCAATTTACTCAAGCTACTGCTTGGACTTGGGCGCGTGAGAATTGGGAGTGGATAAAGGCGGCTTTGGGTGGCGACATGAGCTTCGACAAATTCGTCATTTATCCAGCTAATGCTTTCAAGACAGAAGAAAGACTAGCAGAATACAAGGCCTTCTTTGAGCCGCAGCTGGACGATATGGCTATCAGCCGTAACATCAGCATGGGAATCAAGGAAATCGCAGCGCGTGTTGACTTGATTGCCCGTGAAAAAGCAGCGGTGGAAAATGCAATCAAGGCATCAGTTTAGCCTAATGAAAAGATCAGATTATAACATCTGATCTTTTTTGTCGTTTAGAATCCCATAGTTTCAGCCTTCTTTAAGAAAAAATTCAGTCCCGTTTAAGCAAGCATCCCTATAATAATCCTAGCACGTGAAAAGATGTGAACTTGTGTAATCAAAATTTATATTGCTTCATAGTGTTAAAATCCATGAAATACAAAATTTAGAAAGAGGAAAACTTTAAATGGATATGGAAAAAATGATTGTAGTTAAAAAGAGTACCAAATGGTGGATGACAGCAGTAGCTAGTGCCTCCTTAGCTGTCGGAGCAATTGGTGGCTATGGAATTGGTGCCTTGACACAGAAAAGCCCGCAACAGAGCTCAGTGCAAGCCACTATGCCTCAGCAGAACAATCAAGATGGCAGGATGCCAGGTCAAGGTGGTCAAGCTCCTCAAGGTCAGGGGCAGGGAAATGAAAATGGTATGCCACCACAGATGGGGGGACAAAACGGTCAAGATGGCCAAGGCGGCCCTGGAGGTGGAGGCCAGCCACCACAAGGAAATGGTCAACCAGGAGGACCCCAAGAGGGAAATCAATCAAAAAAGAAGCCATCAAACGCTGACGGCACAACAAAAGATGATAAGAATAGCGAAAATAACTCGAAAACAACAAATTCTTAAAGCATTTTCGACAAGTCATGATATAATAGAAAAAGATAAGTGAAGATAGAATGAGAAGTGTTTACCATGTCTCAATTTAAACTACACAGCATAAGCTTTTTCTAGAAAGGGAGGAACAGGATGATTAAGATTCTATTAGTGGAGGATGACCTCGGTCTGTCAAATTCAGTATTTGATTTTTTAGATGATTTTGCAGATGTTATGCAGGTCTTTGATGGCGAAGAAGGTCTATACGAAGCAGAAAGCGGCGTGTATGATCTGATTCTACTGGACTTGATGCTTCCTGAAAAGGACGGCTTCCAAGTACTCAAAGAATTGCGTGAAAAAGGGGTGAGCACTCCTGTCCTCATCATGACTGCCAAGGAAAGTATCGATGATAAAGGCCATGGTTTTGAACTCGGTGCTGACGATTACCTGACTAAGCCTTTTTATCTAGAAGAGCTTAAAATGCGGATTCAGGCCTTGCTCAAACGCTCTGGTAAGTTTAATGAAAATACCCTGTCCTATGGCGATGTGACAGTCAATCTTTCGACCAATTCGACCTTGGTAGACGGAAAAGAAGTTGAGCTATTGGGGAAAGAGTTTGATCTGTTGGTCTACTTCCTTCAGAATCAAAATGTCATTTTGCCCAAGACTCAAATCTTCGACCGTTTGTGGGGCTTTGACAGCGATACGACCATTTCTGTGGTGGAAGTCTATGTATCTAAGATTCGGAAAAAATTGAAAGGAACGGCTTTTGCGAATAATCTTCAAACCCTTCGCAGTGTCGGTTACATTTTAAAGAATGCTGAATAAACTCAAAAAAACCTTATATGCGGATGATTTTTCTTATTTCATTCGCTATTTTGGTGTATTCACCCTGATTTTCTCAGCCATGACGCTTATTATTATCCAAGTCATGCGCTCTAGCCTTTACACGACCGTTGATGATAATCTTAAAAGTCTCAGTCAAAATCCCGCCTGGGTGGCCAATCTAGCCTATCGGACGACGGGCCGGCAATACCAAGAGCCAGAGAATAAGGATTCAGAGAACAGAGATTCAGAGTCTGTGCAAGCTCATGATATCAAGATTGAGGAACCGGGTAGGGTAAATGTTAGCGCCAATACTTCAGCTATTCTTTTGAATGATGATTATCAGAATGTATCGGCAAAAAATAGTTTTTTAAACTTTGATGCGATTAAATTTAACAAACGCTTTCTTAATCAAATCAAGCAAATTCAGCTGACCAATAGCTATGGACAGGTTGAGAGTTATAGAGCCTACATGTTTGACATTGATCCAAATGATGAAATTGAAAATGTCAAATACGCGGTTGTCATGACCAGTATCAGCCAGCTGGAGCAGACTAGCGAAAAGCATGAAAAGCTGATTGCTATTGTCATGATTAGTTTCTGGGGTATTTCTTTGATTGCCAGTATCTATCTGGCGCGGATGAGTGTCAAGCCTCTCTTGGACAGCGTGCAGAAGCAGAAGTCCTTTGTTGAGAATGCCAGCCATGAATTGAGAACACCCTTGGCCGTGCTGCAAAATCGTCTGGAATCTCTCTTCCGCAAGCCTGAGGCCACGATTATGGAGTCTAGTGAGAGTATCGCGTCTAGTTTAGAGGAAGTGCGAAATATGCGCCTGTTGACGACCAATTTACTCAATCTTGCTCGGCGCGATGACGGTATCAAGCCAGAATACGGTGAAGTCACCCCAGACTTCTTCACGACAGCTTTCTCTAACTATGCTATTATTGCGGAGGAAAGCGACAAGGTCTTTGATTTCAAAAATCTAGTTTCAAAATCAATCACGACAGACAAGGTCTTGCTTAAGCAGGTCATGACCATCCTTTTTGATAATGCCATCAAATACACGGAAGAAGATGGAGAGATCTATTTCGTGGCCTCTGCCAATGATCGGAGCTTGACCTTGCGTATTTCTGACAATGGTCCAGGGATTGCGGGCGACGACAAGAAAAAAGTCTTCGATCGTTTTTATCGGGTGGATAAGGCTCGGACTCGGCAAAAAGGTGGTTTTGGACTTGGCCTATCCTTGGCGAAACAAATCGTCGACGCCTTAAAAGGAACCATCACAGTCAAAGATAACAAACCGCGTGGAACTATTTTTGAAATCAAAGTTCCCCTTAGGTCAGATATTAGAAAACGAATCAGCAAAAGCTGAAAAACTTTTCATATTATTTCAAATTTGACTGCTTTTGCGGTATAATAAAAGAAAGAAATGAGAGAGGTAAAACTATGGCATCAAAAATGTTGCATACTTGTTTACGAGTGGAAAATTTAGAGGCTTCGATTGCCTTTTACGAAGAAGCGTTTGGTTTTAAGGAATTGCGCCGAAAGGACTTTCCAGAGCATGCTTTTACCATTGTTTATCTTGGTTTGGATGGCGATGATTATGAGCTTGAATTGACTTATAATTATGACCACGGACCTTATGTGATTGGGGATGGATTTGCTCATATTGCTCTTAGCACGCCTGATTTGGAAGGTTTGCACGCTGAGCATGCTGCTAAGGGCTATGAAGTGACTGAGCCAAAAGGGCTGCCTGGAAATCCACCGAATTATTATTTCATCAAAGATCCTGATGGCTACAAGGTAGAAGTGATTCGAGAAAAAAGTCTTTAAAAATAGGTGAAACTTGTATTTTAGCACTTGTAAGATACAAGTTTTTTAACATCAGAATCATTAGGGGATAATAGATGAAAAGACAACATAAAAGGAAGCGTAGACGAAAATATAGACTGGTTCTCAGTCTTCTGAACCTGCTTCTTTTAGGATCTCTTGTTTTTGGCGGACTACGAATCTTTGAAATGTTTCAGGAAAGGGAGTTCCAGAAAAAGGTTACAGAAGTGATTGCCAAGGAAGAGCAAGATCATGCTGACAATGCCGAAAAGCAGGCTGGTAGGATTGGCGGCCATTATGTGGCGGCTTTTTACCCTCTTATGAATGGGCAGCCTCTTCAAAGTGTCAAAGATAAAATCTTGCAGGACAGTCAGAGCATTTCAGATGACAAAAAGCAGAAGGACAACTTGACTGCTTTGACCTTTTACTATACGGAAGAAAAGTCAACTGGTCTGGCCAATACCAAGGAAGTGATCATTCAGCGAAAAGATTACAGCATCTCAAAAAGAGACATCAAGTCTGAAGAGGCAAGAGAAGTAGCCTCGACTTATATCAATCAGGAAGGGGCAGCGGTCACTTTGGACAAGCTGTTTCAAAATCCAGAAGCTGCCAAGGAAATTTTCCTGAAGGAGTTGACCAGTCAGCTAACCTTTAGACAGGTGGAGGAAAGTCAGCAAACAACAGCTTTAAACGCCCTCCGTGAAATAGAACTGAGCCAGTGGGATTTTCATTACGAGGATAGTTTATTTTCCATTCGTCTGCCCAAAGAAATCAACGGTGTGTCGAGCGTGACAGTGCCTCTGTCTAGTTTTTATGATCTAATCCGTCCAGAATATTTACAGGGGGCTGATTTGGAAGCTTACCAGCAGTATGAAACCAAGCGGCATGAGAAAATGGTTGCCCTGACCTTTGATGACGGTCCCGACAGTAAAACGACTCCTCAGGCCTTGGAAATTCTGAAACGCTACAATGCTAAAGCGACTTTCTTTATGGTGGGACAAAATGTTGCTGCCAATCCAGAACTGGCAAAACGTGTCCTTGATGAAGGCCATCAGCTCGGAATCCATACATGGAGCCATCCGGATTTGACCAAGTTACCTCTGAATCAATCCAAAAAGGAAATCTTAGACACTCAGGAAGCCATTTATAAGGCGACTGGTATCCGACCTATGATTACAAGACCGCCTTACGGAGCCATCAACTCTACAGTTCAAAATGCTGTCGATCAGTCCTTTATCATGTGGAGCGTGGACAGTCTCGATTGGAAAACACGTAATACAAAGGCTATTATGCAGGAGATCGTGAAGACCCAGCCAGGATCTATTATCCTCATGCACGATATCCATCAGACGTCCATCGATGCTCTGCCAAGCGTCCTAGAATATCTGAAGAACAACGGCTATACTTTGGTGACAGTTGATGAACTACTAGAAAATCAGCTTCAACCACATCAGATTTATTACAGTAGAAATTGAAAAAAGCATTGGGAATATTAAGTTTCCAATGCTTTTTGCTTTGCTACCATCAAATAAAAATATCGATGACCGTAATTCTCGCTTAAGGACACACATACAGTTCTTGTTTTTTCAGGATGATTTCTCGAACAGAGGCATATTTTTTGAGAGTTTTTAGTTCTTCTGGGTGGCTGATGAAGGTGATAACATAACCTTCCTTGCCCATGCGACCTGTTCGGCCAGAACGGTGAGTATAAGTTTCCAGATCACGCGGCACTTCGTAGTTGACTACGCACTCTAGAGAATCAATATCAATGCCACGCGCAACTATGTCAGTCGCCAGTAAGAGTGTGATATCGTAATCTTTAAATTTCTCAAGAATAACCTTGCGGAATTTCACATTGACATCACTGGCTAGGGAGACTGCACTAGCTCCTCGGTACTGAAGCTTTTCTTCGGCGCTGCCCAAATCAGACAGGCTGTTGAAAAAGACTAGTCCACGAAATTCTTCTACATTGGATAGCTTGCGCAAGAGTTCGACCTTGTCACGTTTTTCCACCTGTATATAGAAGTGCTGGATATTGTCTAAAGTCTGGTCGTCAATGCTGATGCGTAGAGTATTTTCGGCAATCTTATCTTGGTCGAACTTTGCCGTAGCACTCATGTAAATCAGCTGGTGGTCACGCGGCGCATAATGCAGAATCTTATCAACAAACGCATACTGGGAATCACTGAGAAGCTGGTCAAATTCATCCAGAATAATAGTGTCAACATTCATCATCTTGATTTTTTTGAGCTTAATGAGCTCAAAAATCCGACCCGGTGTGCCAATCAGGATCTCCGGCCCTTTCTTGAGCCGCTCAATCTGCCTTTTCTGGCTATTACCAGAGAGGAGGAGTTGACTGCTCAAGCCCAAAGGCTCCGCCCAAGATTTACAAACATCAAAAATCTGTCCCGCAAGCTCTGTATTTGGAGCTAAAATCAAAAGCTGCTGCGCTTTTTTAGGCTTTAATTTCAATAAACTAGGAAAGAGATAGGCCAATGTCTTGCCAGTACCGGTCGGACTGATGCCTAGCACCGTTTCTCCCTGAGAAATGGGCTGGAATATTTTTTCTTGGATGGCAGTCAGTTCAGCAAAACCGAGCTGATTTAGCTGTTCCTGCCAAACTGTTGGAAATGTTTCTTTAATCATGGTCAACCTCAAATCTAATGCCAGCCTCTTTTCTCATAGCAAACATGCACTCATGCACAGTAGCAGCAGCCTGCAGAAAGTCGCTATAAAGTTCTTCCTGGCCGCCTTTAAGGACACGAGCAAAAGCCTGAGCCTCTTCCAGCATTTGGTGGTCTGCTTGGCGGATAGCTAGACTTTCCGTCTCTCCATTGAGCTTTTGGAAAATGGCAGAGCGGATAAACTCGATACCGTCTAAGGTCAGAGTGCCTTGGTCCGTATAGATTTCAGCTGGCAGCTGGCTATGAATATTTTTTCCAGCTTGGATACGAACCTGAAAATCAGGATAAATCAGACTGCCTGAACCGTTGAGGTCAACGCTATTTGGTAGTTGTTGAGCTGTATAGCAAACGCTTTGTGGAGCACCAAATAGTCGGGTAGCTGCATAAAGCGTATAGACTCCCAAATCCATTAGAGCACCGCCTGAGAATTTAGCAGAAAAAACATTGGGCTCCTGTCCACTCAGCAGGGCTCCCATCTTGGATGAGTATTTGGCATAAGTGAAATTGGCTCCCCAGATTTTTTTGTCTTTTAGGAAGTCCTGAATGACTGCAAAAGCTGCTTCGTGGTAGTTTCTAGCTGCCTCAAAGATATAAACCTGATGTTCAGCTGCCAGCTTGACCAATTCTCGCCATTCTTCAGGTCTTGATACAGCCGGCTTTTCAACAATGACATGTTTTCGAGCCAAAATGGCTACCTTAGCATGGTTGAAGTGGAGGCTATTGGGACTGGCGATGTAAACCACATCTAGGTCGGCAGATAAGAATTCAATCATATCGGTGTAGAGTGCGACGTTTTTATAAGCTTGCGCAAAACGCTCCGCGGAACTCAGGGTGCGCGAGTAAACAGCTGTTAACTGATACTCACCACTCAGTTGGGCTGCCTTGATAAACTCATGGGAAATGGATCCCGTACCGATGATACCGAGTTGTAACATACTTTCTCCTTTAAAATGATTTTCCTGAATTTTTCTTGATTCACCCTTTCATTATATCATGAATTAAGGTAAAATAGATAAGATAACAAGTAATGGAGAAAACAATGCAAAACAGACCTATTATTATTGGTGTTACAGGTGGATCTGGTGGGGGAAAAACCAGTGTATCTCGGGCTATTTTAGATCATTTTCCTAATGAAAAGATTTCCATGATTGAACATGATTCTTACTACAAGGATCAGTCTCATTTGACCTTTGAGGAGCGGGTTAAGACCAACTATGACCATCCTTTTGCTTTTGATACAGACCTCATGATTGAGCAGATCAAGGAGCTTTTGGCTGGCCGTCCAGTGGACATCCCGACCTACGATTATACGGAGCACACGCGCAGCAATAAAACCTATCGTCAGGAACCGCAGGATGTCTTCATTGTAGAGGGAATTTTGGTCTTGGAAGATCAACGACTCCGCGATTTGATGGACATCAAGATTTTCGTCGATACTGATGATGATGTGCGGATCATTCGTCGGATTAAGCGGGATATGGAAGAGCGCGGACGCAGTTTGGATAGTGTCATTGAGCAGTATCTGGGTGTCGTCAAGCCTATGTACCATCAGTTTATCGAGCCGACCAAGCGCTATGCGGATGTTATCATTCCAGAGGGCGCTTCGAACAAAGTTGCGATTGATTTGATTACCACCAAGATTGAAAAGATTTTGGAGGAAGCTAGAGAAGGATAGAAAGGAAGTCTGGTGTTACACTGGACTTTTTGGGTAAATTATGAGAAAGTTCGTCAAAAGAGAATTTCATTCTCGATCAAAGTTTTTTGCCTGCCTGCTGACCTTTTGCGCAGGTTTTGTGGATGCTTACACTTTCATGGAGCGTGGGGGTACATTGGTTGCGGGCCAGACAGGAAACGTCGTCTTTTTGTCCGTTGAGCTGATTCATCACAAGACTGGAGAGATTGAAGTCAAACTGGCTACCATGCTAGCCTTTATGCTGGGAATTTTTCTGATAACTGTTTTCCGCCCCTTTTTTGAACAATCAATATGGCGGGTAAGTAGCATTTCACCAATGGTGATCATCTGTACTCTGGTAGGTTTTATGCCAAGTACTGTGCCAAATATGCTGATCGTTCCCCCGATTGCTTTCTGTATGGGGGTCGTTGCGACAGCTTTTGGCGAAGTAGATGGTATAGTCTACAATAATTCCTTTATGACAGGAAATATCAAGAAAACGATGGTGGCTTTTGGGAACTTTGTGCGAACGCAAGAAAAACCATACTTGAAAGAGGGTATTTTCTTTGTTGCTTTGTTAGGAAGCTTTGTCATCGGAGCCATTATTTCGACCTACCTGCTCCAATTTTACGCTTTACGAACGATTTGGATTGTTGCAGGAATTCTATTTGCCTTCATGATGTTCCGCTTGGTTCAGTATGTACGAAGATAAAGACGAAATGGCTTAGGAAAGAAGAAGCCTGATTAGTAAATTATTAAAAGAAGAGAAATGAGAGAAATAATATGATACTGGAAGAAGGAGCTAGCCTGCTTCTTTTTCTTTCTCTTTCTCGCATTTATAGTAATAAGACCACAAAATAATCCAGTATATTTAAAATTTTCAGAAAATATCGAATTATCTGTTGACAGCTGAATGATACTGTGCTAAAATACTAATCAATAACATTTCAAAAGGAGTCAGTCAAACATGAAGTCAACTCAATTTTCAAACTTTGCTTTGTTGTTGCGTTACTCGGGCTAGTGCGAAAGCATTAGTCCTGTTTGGCTTACCAAGCGGGAGTAAATCAACATCTCGCTTGGTTTCCAGCGAGATGTTTTTTATTTCACCTATCTTACCTCAAGCTCCTATGGGTAAGAAATGGATTCTAAAGGAGCAACAGGAGTGGGAGTATATTTTGATTTTTCTGAAATCAATTTATCTCATACCATCTCAGTCATTGAACACGACCTAGAAGTTGGGGAAGATTTTTTCCTAATTGGTCTATGTATCTTAGAAAAGGAGTTGTCTATGACACGCAAAGTTGAGTTTTTTGATACCAGCCTCCGGGATGGTGAGCAGACACCAGGAGTGAATTTCTCTATCAAGGAGAAAGTGGCTATTGCCAAGCAGTTAGAGAAGTGGGGTATTTCAGTCATTGAAGCTGGTTTTCCTGCTGCGAGTCCAGATTCTTTTGCGGCGGTGCAGGAGATTGCTAAAGTCATCACAAAAGCTTCTGTTACTGGTCTGGCGCGTTCGGTCAAGTCTGATATTGATGCCTGCTATGAAGCGCTCAAGGATGCCAAGCATCCACAGATTCATGTCTTCATTGCGACCAGTCCCATTCACCGAGAGTTCAAGCTGAAAAAGTCCAAGGAAGAGATTTTAGAAACTGTGAAAGAGCATGTCTCCTACGCGCGCTCCAAGTTCGATATAGTCGAGTTTTCACCCGAGGATGCGACGCGAACAGAGCTGGATTTCCTTTTTCAGGTGGTACAAACAGCGGTTGATGCAGGTGCGACTTATATCAATATTCCAGATACAGTCGGCTTTACTACTCCGGAAGAGTTTGCAAATATTTTCGACTACCTAGTGGCAAATGTGACTTCTGATCATAAGGTGGTATTTGGTGTTCATTGTCATGATGACCTTGGTATGGCAACGGCTAATACTTTGACGGCTATCAAGCACGGTGCTGGTCGTGTTCAGGGGACTATCAATGGAATCGGTGAGCGGGCTGGGAATGTAGCGCTGGAAGAAGTAGCAGTTGCCTTGGAAATTCGCAAGGACTATTATCAAGTTGAAACAGATATTGTCCTTAATGAAACCATCAACACTTCTGAGTTGGTGTCCCGCTTCTCAGGTATTCCAGTGCCTAAGAACAAGGCGGTTGTTGGTGGCAATGCCTTCTCTCATGAGTCCGGCATCCATCAGGATGGTGTTCTTAAGAATCCACTGACCTATGAAATCATCACACCTGAGCTGGTTGGAGTCAAGAGCAATTCACTACCGCTTGGCAAACTATCTGGCCGCCATGCCTTTGTCGAAAAACTCAAAGAACTGGCTCTGGACTTTGCGGAATCTGAAATTAATGATCTCTTTGCTAAGTTTAAGGTTTTGGCTGATAAGAAAAATGAAGTCACTGACGCTGATATTCGGGCTCTGATTGCTGGAACGACGGTCGAAAATCCTGAAGGCTTCCACTTTGATGATCTGCAGTTGACGACCAACGACGACCATACCATCACTGCGGATGTGCAGCTGGTAAATAGCGACGGTGAGACGGTCAGCTGTGTGGCGGAAGGCAAAGGAAGCGTTGAAGCTATCTTTAATGCCATCGACCAATTCTTTAACCAGTCTGTTCAGCTTTTATCTTATAACATCGAAGCGGTAACGGATGGTATTGACTCTCAGGCTCGTGTTTTAGTAGCTGTTGAAAATACCGACACTGATACAATTTTCAACTCCTCTGGTATTGACTTTGATGTTCTTAAGGCCAGCGCCATTGCCTATATCCATGCCAACACCTTTGTGCAAAAGGAAAATGCGGGTGAAATCGGCCATCAGGTATCCTACCGCGATCTGCCTGCAAACAATTAGAAGGAAGCGACTATGACAAAAGAAATTGTAGCTCTGGCGGGTGATGGTATCGGCCCAGAAATCATGGAAGCCGGTCTCCAAGTGCTGGCTGCTGTTGCGGACAAGTTAGGTTTTACTTATCATGTTACTGAAAAGGCTTTTGGGGGTGCTGGTATTGATGCGGAAGGTCATCCTCTGCCTCTGTCAACTCTAGAAGCGGCCAAGGAGGCGGATGCTATTCTCCTAGCAGCTATCGGTAGTCCCCAGTATGATAATGCACCGGTTCGTCCTGAGCAAGGCTTGCTCGCTCTGCGCAAGGAGCTTGAACTCTATGCCAATATCCGCCCAGTTAAGATTTTCGATGCTCTTAAGCATTTGTCGCCTTTGAAGGCAGAGCGAATTGCTGGTGTGGACTTCGTAGTCGTGCGCGAGCTGACTGGTGGGATTTACTTTGGCGAGCATATTTTGGAGGATAGAACCGCGCGTGATATCAATGACTACAGCTATGAAGAGGTGGAGCGAATTGTCCGTAAGGCCTTTGATATTGCGCGTGGTCGCAGAAAGCGCGTGACCAGTATTGACAAGCAAAATGTGTTAGCAACATCCAAACTCTGGCGCAGAGTGGCAGATGAGGTGGCCAAGGATTATCCAGATGTGACCTTGGAGCACCAACTGGTGGACAGCGCTGCGATGCTCATGATTACCAATCCTGCTAAGTTTGATGTTG
>ERZ772764.688-NODE-688-length-22502-cov-6.727046_pt1 | contig 22502 bp, 21 predicted proteins | sample MGYA00512163_ERZ772764 | MGnify/ENA primary metagenome ERZ772764 (study PRJEB29015, sample SAMEA2737903) | human oral metagenome | biome: human oral; feature: human-associated habitat; material: dental | place: China | collected 2094 ... | reverse complement strand
TCAAGATAACGCTTGAAGCCGATCTGCTCGGCAAATGAATAGTTGTCAAACTCCGTTACGCGCACGGTGAAGTTTGATCTTGCTGGCTGCCAGTAGTACTTGTCCTTGGCGCGTACGAGTATGCTGTAAGAATTCTCGTTGTCGATTTGCTGCAAATACTCCAGCAGTTTAACGATGTATGTGCCTGTGCCGGAGTTAATAACGCGCGCGTCAATTGCAATATGCATTACGTGATATCCTTTCGAAATACTAATATATCATACGTGAGATAATTCCAGGTAAGCGATACGATTGTACCGGCGAGTTTTGCAGCGAGAAGCGCAAGCGATTCGTTATGCAGCAACGCGGCGCATAACGGTGAGATTAACCAGATAACGCCGTTTTGCAATACCCATAGCCCGAACAGTGTCACGATAGTGAATAGCACTATCTCGCGTTTAACATTACCGCTGCTTGAACGAAAGGTATATTTTTTGTTGGCGAAAAAACTAAAAATAAAGGCCATCCCGGTCGACAGGGTGTTGCTGACGATTTTCGGCAGCCCAAGATGTGTAAACAAGAGGAGTAGCCCAAAATCAAGCGCAGTGTTGATTGCACCGACGATGCCGAAGCGAATGATTTTATTGTTTTTTATCATGCGCTTGGTGGTACTCCTCAATGAGGTAGAGCGGACGTTGTTTTGTCTCGTTGAAAATCCGGCCGATGTATTCGCCGATAATGCCGAGAAAGATCATTTGCACGCCGCCCATGAATAAAATTACTGCCATCAGCGATGAATAGCCGGCGCCAGTTGGTACGCCAAATAATGGACGAATCACGAGGTATAATATGTAGCAAAACGCCAAGCATGATACGATTAGTCCGAAAACCGAAGCGATGCGCAACGGCGCGGTCGTGAAGCTAGTAATACCGTCGATTGCTAAATTAATAAGTTTGCGGTAATTCCACTTCGTTTCGCCGGCGATGCGCGGATCGCGGTCATAAAAAATCTCTTTCTTTTTATAACCGATCCAACTAAACATCGCTTTGGTATTGCGCTGCGATTCACGAAATTGTTTAAGCGCATCAATGCAGCGGCGATCGAGCAGGCGAAAATCGCCGGTGTCGATTTGAATCGGAATCGTGGTTGATGATTGCAATAGCTTGTAGTACCACTGCGACGTTTTCTTTTTAAGCCAGGTCTCGCCATCGCGGCTCTTGCGGCGTGCGTAGACGTCGTCGTATCCTTGTTCCCATAGCTTGATCATATCGGGGATTAGCTCGGGCGGGTCTTGCAGATCGGCGTCAATGATGACGAGCGCATCGCCTTGTGCGTGGTCAATGCCGGCAATCATAGCGATCTCTTTACCGAAATTGCGTGATAGATTGATATATGACACGCGACGGTTAGTTTTGGCGTACCGCTTGATGATTTCAAGCGTTTCATCGCGGCTGCCGTCGTTGACAAAAAGGAATTCGAAATAGTAGCCCTTGACTGATGTCGTAAGCGCATCAAGCCGCTCAAAAAGCGCCGCGAGCACAGCTTGCTCGTTATAGGCAGGAATGAGGACAGAGATAGTCTTTTTCATGGGATTATTATATCATTTTACACGTGCTATTAGCTTGTCGATCGATGTCGCAGTTACAGCACCGGCGGCTTGTAAACGAATTGTCTTTGTGGCGGCAGATTCAAGCTCGTTTGTGCCGAGAATTGCTCCGGCGTGCCCAAGCTGTACACCGCGTGGTGCATGGTGCCCGGCAATATACGCATACACCGGTTTGCTGATGTGTTGCTTAATATGATCGGCGGCGGTAATCTCGCTCGTGCCGCCAATTTCACCAATCATAACGATACGTGTAACGTCTGGATCGCACTCAAAGAGATTAAGACAGTCTGTGAAGCTCATACCGCGCACCATATCGCCGCCGATTCCGATGATATACTTTTGCCCGAAGCCGCGCTGAGTGAGTAGGCTCATCGTTTCGTACGTAAGTGTGCCGCTGCGGCTGACAATTGCTGTATCGCCTGGTGTCGTGAGCGCTGTCGGCATAATACCGAGGCTATGGACGCCGGGAATTAGTACGCCTGGGCAATTTGGACCAACGAGCACTGACGACGAGCGTGCTAATCGTTGCGTAATATACAACATATCGTGAACGGGAATATTTTCGGTGATACAAATAATGAGCGGAATATGCGCGTCAATTGCCTCAAGGACTGCGGCTTTGGCGTGCGGCGCGGGAACAAAAATTATTGAGATATTGACGGTGTGTTTGACCTGAATGTCGGCAATCGTACGGTAAACTGGTACGCCGTGGACATCTTTGATCTGTTGATTCGGCGACGTACCGCCAATGATCCGCGTGCCGTACGCGAGCATATTTTTGGTGTGTGCTGTGCCGCTACTGCCAGTAATACCCTGAATGATGACATTTCGGCGGGTGAATAACTCTGGTGTCATGAAAGTGTCTCCAGCGCATCAGCGAGAGCGTTGTGTAGTGGTATGTTGGCATTGGTGAGCAGTTGCTTTGCTTTGTCGGCGCGGTTACCGACGAGGCGGACGTGCAGTGGCGGTAAGTCTGGAAACGTTTCTTTTGCGTCCAGAATAGCTTGAGCAACGTCGTCGCAGCGGACAATTCCACCGAAAATATTGATGACAATTGCTGTTACATGCGGTAATGCGCTGATACGGCGAAAACAGTCCATGATTTTTTGCGGCGTAGCATTACCGCCAATATCTAAAAAATTCGCAGGTATGAAGCCGGCGTCCGCAACTGCATCCACTGTTGCCATCGCGAGCCCAGCGCCGTTAGCAATGGTCGCAATCGTGCCGTTTGGGTCAAGCGTAACGAAATTATTGCCTTCAGGTGTTTCATCAAAGTGCCACTCGGGGTGGCGAAAAAACGCTGCGTCGTCGAGCGTAATTTTGGCGTCGCCTGCAACTAGTGTCTCATCCGTGGTCAAAATCAGCGGGTTGATTTCAAGCAGTAAGCAGTCGTTGTTTATAAAGCAATGATACGTATTGACGATAATGCCTTGCAGCAAGAAAGCCTTGTTGGGAATATCAAGATAATCAGCTAGTTCGTCACTTAATGCTTCAAATGAACGCGGGTCAACTGAGCGGCGGAAGAAAGCCTTGCTGTCTTGCTCTTCAACTTCAATGCCGCCATTTGTGTTGGCGAGCAGCTCAATCTGACTCGTCTCACGATTGATAATAAGCGAGAAATAGAACTCGCGTTTGATATCAATCAGCTCTTCAGCAAGAAGTTTCTGCGGCGTGAACCCGTGAATCGTACGACCAAATAATGTGGCAATAGCGGGCTGCAAATCGCTTGGTTCGCGTACGATAATGATGCCGCCTGCTTTACCACGCCTGCCGGTCGGCACTTGTGATTTCAGGACAACAGGGGTGGTGATGTTTGCTTGCAGGTCGTTTACTTCAATAATCACGCCGTACGGAATAGGGACACTGTACGTTGATAGGATTTTTTTAGCTTCGTACTCAAGCAGGCGCATATTACTTACCGGTAAAAAATTTCCTAAATTTAAGCAATCCTGTCTGATTCGGCAGCGGTCCATCGTGGATAATGCTGCGGATATATTTGATTGAAGCCTTACGGTTACGCTGAATTTTAACGCGATGTACCCAGGCGCGCGGTTGGCGAATGAGCGATGCAAAAATACCTCTGAGCGCCGGCCAGCCGTTGCCGTGTCGGATAGCGCTCGCAAAAATCAGCCAATACGTTAGGAAAAAGCGCGCGCCAATCGTCCAGAATAGCCGTCCTGGGACGTTTTTGATGAGCACAAGCGGTAGGTTTTTGAACGTGTTAAACACGGCGAGACCTGGAACCTTTTGGCTGCTCGCGCCAACTTTATGATATGCGATTGCTTTTGGCGTATAACGCACCTTCCAACCGGCGAGCTGCGCACGAAAACTGAGGTCAACATCCTCGTAGTACATGAAAAAATCCTCGTCAAACAACCCGATGTCGTTGAGCATTGCTGTGCGATACAGCGCGCCGCCGCCTGTTGCACCGAAGATTTCACCTGGCTGATTTGGCGCATTAACTGTCGGTTCGTCGCGGTTTCGCGGCCCAGGAAGACCCCAGGTGGTATAAAAGTCGCCAGATGTATCAATTGTGTTACCGTCGCGGCGCAATAATAGCCCAGTTGCGATACCTGCGCTGGGGTGTGAAGTAAGTTCTGTGTAGAGTGATTTCAGCCAGTGTTTATCGGCAATGGCATCAGGATTAAGTACGCCAATATATTCAAAATTATGTTCTTTTGCGTAAACCAGGCCTGTATTAATACCGCCAGCAAAACCAAGGTTTTGGCTATTTTTAATTAAAATTGGCGCATCTTTCTTCTGAGATTTGACGTGGTCTTCAAACCGCTCAACCGAATCATCACTTGAGTTATTATCAACAATAATTATCTCTGGTCGTAGAGTCTGCTGTTGCAGCGACTCAACACAATTCAGCGCGTCATCGGCGCCGTTCCAATTTAGGACTATGATAGCAAGCCTGTTCATATTATCAATCATACTCTATAATATAGTATATGAAAAAAGGAGTTGGTCTGTTAGATCGGAAGAATCGAATTCTTTTGCGGGAACTAGTAATAACTGATTTTAAACTAAGGTATCAGGGTTCTGTACTTGGCTATATTTGGAGTGTTTTGAAACCTCTATTTTTGTTCGCGATTTTGTATGTAGTTTTTGTCTATGTTCTACAAATGGATCGCGGCGTGCCGCATTTTGCTGTGACCTTACTGCTTGGTGTAGTATTGTGGTCGTTTTTTACAGAGGCTACCAGTAACGGTTTGGGGTCAATCGTCAATCGTGGCGACCTCATTAGAAAATTGAATTTTCCGAAGTATATCATCGTTATTTCTGGTACAATTTCGTCGTTGATTAACCTAGGAATTAATCTTCTGGTGGTTATATTGTTTGCGTTGATTAACGGTGTGGACTTCACCTGGCATATTTTATGGATGATTCCGCTAGTTTTGGAACTATATGTTTTTGCTCTAGGTATCGCTATGTTACTGTCGGCGCTAAATGTTAAGTTTCGCGACACTGGCTATATCTGGGAAATTTTTCTGCAAGCGGCATTTTATGCTACACCAATTATTTATCCATTAACTATGGTGATGGAGCGTAGTCAAAAAGCTGCTGAAATTTTGTTTATCAATCCAGTGGCGCAAATTATTCAGGATGCGCGCTATGCGATGATTAGTCAAGACGCCTCAATCGTGAGAATGACTGATTTGATACACGATTGGCGATTGGCGATTCCAGGATTTATTATTCTACTGATGGTTGCAGTTGGTGTGTGGTATTTCTCAAAGAAATCAAAGTTTTTTGCGGAGGATATTTAGATGAAAAAGAGTAGTGACGATGTGGCTATTCAAGTTAATAATCTGACAAAAACCTTTAAAATTCCCCTAGAGCCAACCAACCGCCTAAAGAGTCGGGTTACTGGTATATTCAAGAGAAACAAAGGCTATCGCAAGTTTACACCGCTTAAGGATATATCTTTAGAAATTAAAAAAGGCGAATTTTTTGGTATTGTTGGGCGCAATGGTTCGGGAAAGAGCACCCTGCTTAAAAGCATTGCTGGTATTTATACTCCCAATAGCGGATCGGTAAAGGTTAATGGTTCGTTGGTGCCGTTTATTGAATTAGGTGTGGGTTTTAATCCAGAGTTATCGGGTCGTGAAAACGTCTATTTGAACGGTGCTCTACTGGGTTTTAGTCGATCAGAGATCGATTCTATTTATAATGAAATAGTTGATTTTGCTGAGCTGCATGAATTTATGGAAGAAAAGCTAAAGAACTATTCTAGCGGTATGCAGGTGCGGTTGGCTTTTTCGGTGGCAATTCAAACCAATGCTGATATTTTGGTTTTAGATGAGGTTTTAGCTGTTGGTGACGCTGCATTTCAGCAGAAATGTTTCGATTATTTTGAGGATCTTAAACATAATAAACAAACAGTTGTTTTTGTGACTCACGATATGGGTGCGGTGCGTAGATTCTGTTCTAGAGCTATCTATATAGAAGATGGTAAGATAAAACACCAGGGTTCGCCTATTGATATAGCTGATATATATACAGAGGTTAACATAGATAAATCAAATCAAAGCCAAAAAGATACGGAGGCAGATACCAACCAGGTTTCAATTGAGATTGTTGAGCCAAAAAAGAGGAGTTTTTCCCAAGATGAAAAGCTAAAGTTAGGTGTAGTGGTTAATGGCATTGAAGAACAGGTATTTGCTAATTTTTCATTGTCGGCTAATGGAATTATATTCTCAGATAGGAATTCGAGAGATATGCCTAATGATTTTATTCAGAATGGTAAAAAGATCGAATTTGTACAACCTATAGCTGACCTAAATCCTGGTAAGTACGATGTCTATATATCTATTCACAGGAGCAAGGATGATAGTACACTTAAGCACCTACCACGAGCATATTCTTTCGTAGTTAAAGGTAAAGATATACTTAGGGATGGTCCGATGCGCTCTATGGGTGAGTGGAGGTAAAGTTTTTATTAATCACACGTCCATAGGTTTGGCGTTAATAGTTTTCAGACTTATTAATACGATCCAGTATACTTTTTAGACAATCATCTAGGCTTTCGTCCCAGCTGGTTAATATATTTGTATTATTAAGGTTAGCGAGACGATCTTCTTCAGTTCTTCTTACGGCAATGTTTATAGCTCCTGCCATAGACTCTACGTCTAATTCAGACATTATAATATTTTTTGAATATTTATCAAGACTTTCTTTGTTGGCGTATTTGGTTGTAACCACCATAGAACCGATAGATGCAAATTCTAGCGTTGGGTAATTTGGATGAGGAGCCATCATAGGTGATATAGCTAAATCTACGGTTTTACTAAACTCAATATAATCCTCCATAGACATCTTACCTTTGTTTTTGATAACTGCGCCAGAAGATAGAACTATATCGGGTAAGTTATTCTGACCAGCCATACAACAGCCCCAGTTATTAGGATTTATAAAACCAGCCTTAAAGGCATAGTCAATAGCCTGAAGCGCAGTGAAAAACATATTCCTGTGAACATTTGGTCTACCGTAAAGGAATAAAGTCTTTTTATCATTAGTCTTTTTCGATAAGAGCGTGCCAGACTCTTTGCGAGATACTGCCGGCTCAAAGAATAGGGACTTTTTGAAGGCAGGGTAGTTTCTATCTGCCATAAAATCAGCCATAAACTTGGTATTACATAGTGGAATAAACTTGTTATTTTTATATGTTTCCTCGGCTAGGATATATCGGTCACTGTTGTTATAGAATATTGGTTCGAAATCTTGTACTAAGTATATAAACTTACGTTTTAGAGGCATACGTGATAAATTATAAGCGTCCCACCAGGCTGAAGCTACAAAAATATCATCTGGATGAGTACTAATATAACCATAAACGTTATAACTGCGCTCGGCAATACTTATTACTTGAATAGCGTCATCAGAGATAGTGATGCCTTCGCCAGTAAAGAATTTTGCAAGATCGCCCGGATGGCCAGTTTTGAGAGTCTGTACAATACGAAGTTTACATTTTTTTAATAAAGCTAATTTAGCAGCAACAACCAATGCAGTCGCGGTTCCACCAAAAAAGGAACTACCGTCTAGAGATGGAATTAAAAGAGTGACAGTCCCTTTTGATCCAACAGCGGGCATGGCTGCATGAATCGGTAGAACATATGGTATAGAGTTGTAATAAATTTTCTCAAGCGGAACCTTTTCGTTAATCTGTATACTATAATCGACACCGTCTAATAAGTTAGTAGCTTTGTGTTCTACTTTATTAGTAAAGTTTAAGCTTTTACGCAATAATTTTCCACTAATATGGGCAGATTTACGTGCAGCGCGTATAGAGAAACGAAGGACACTCATATTTAAACTCCATGTATTTTAATTTTTTTAGTAATTTCTGGTAAAAACGGATCGCCAAGTTCAGGATCGTAGCCCTTTATGTAGCTTATATAACTATTATAAAAGTCTTCTGCTGGTATCGGTATAAACTTACGAGAGATACTTTCTTTGTGGAGCATGTATCCTCCACCAACAAACCAAGTTTGTAGACCGGATTCATTCATTCTGATGCATAGGTCTACGTCACCACCGCAAATGATAAATTTCTCATCAAATCCTCCGATTTTTTCGAAAGAAGATTTACGCACAAGCTGTGCTGCACCTGTTACGGCAGTCATTGGCATATCTTTGGTTATGTCATAGGGGAACTTTTCGGAGCCGACTTGCTTGAGTGCGGTCTGATATCGTTCGCGAACATACATATGGTCTGCCATACCTTCTGGCATAAGAAAAATACCAGCATGTTGAATATCTCTTTCGTTACCATATAATAGTGTGCAGCCAACAATGCCAACTTCCTTTTTAGATGCTTTTTTATACATAGACTCTATTAGTCCTATAGAACCTTCGGTTAGTTCAATGTCATTATTTAGCATTAGAATAAACTCTCCACTAGTCTGTGATATACCCCAGTTGTATTCTTTCTGGTAGTTAAAGGGATAATCCCAGGTCAAAACGCGTATATTCGGCTGACTCTTGCTATATTCTTCAACTATACGTAGTTCGTCCGGTGAAGAGTTGTTGCTTATAAGTAAAATCTCTCTTACATTTGGGCCATATTTTTGTAGAGAGGAGACGCAATCAATTGTCATTTTGGCGTGATTATGGAAAGCAATCACAACTGACAAATCTAAAACACTACTCATACTATATAGTATAAACTAAAAACAAAATAATAGCTACTCAGTAATTGCGACACCCGTTGGTGATGCTGTGATAAATTCATTCGAAACATCCAGTGTATTTGATGTATTTCCACCCATTCTTATAAAAGCGGCATAAGAGAATATCGGTTGTTTTTTACCACCTTCACCATGGTAGATTACGCCCGTTGCAGGATCTCTAATAAAACGAACGGAAGAGTTTACTGGAATTTTAGCTAGGTGTAACTTATGAAATGTACAGGCTGGTATTTTTTGCTGTACGCCCCACACTGAAGTTAATTCAGAAGCATTAAGTATAGCGTGTCTGCCAGAGTAGATTATATGAATATTTCCATCTTGGTCGTATGTTGTATTGGTCAGTGTAGAAATTGGCTGTTGGGAAGGCGCAAGTCTCTGTACGCTATTAGTAATAAGGTAATACGAGCCGAGTTGGTCAAGTGATGATAATTGACACGGCGATCCATCAATTGAAGGGGTTAGTATGAGGGATTGATTGGCGGGGCTAGCGAGCTGATAAACAGAACCTTGCCCGTTTGCCATAACAGATGATCCACTAGCAAGGTTAGCGATAGCTAATTCACTGATTGGTATCGGTCTGGTATTTCCTAGGGCAAAATAGTCATATAAGCTATAAAAGCCTCTAAAACGCTTATTTTCAACCTTTAGTATGGAGCCAGCTGTCGTGCGATAGGTAGAATTTTCATCTGCTGTATAATCATCGCTACGCAGTGCTAAAATTGTTTTTAGGTCATCTACAATAGCTGCTTGTGGCCAGTGGTGTTTAACCTTTGTAAGGTTAATTTTCTTGCCATTTACAAAACTATAGAGAGAGCCATCACTCAAAGCAACGTTGGACTGAATAAAGCCTTGTTCTACTGGCAACTGGCTATTATATTCAGAGAACGAATCTACCAATGTCGGTAGTTTTGACGATAAAGTAAGGAAGACATCATAGCTAAGGGCATAAAATTTTGCATTGGTATATAAATAAATAGCGGGAGTTGCTCTAAATGATACCAGACTGTTGTTATGCGGTATAGATTTGGCGTATGGTTGGGTTAGATTAGCCGGGTTGGTTATTGGTGTATAGTTTATGTTGGCATAGCCCTTTTCTACCCTTGCTTCATGTGATAATAGGGTGTGTTTTTTCCCATCCTTCATTATATGCAGGTGTGAACCATTTAGCATTAGTGGTGATATTGCACCATACTGATACATACGGTCAAATACAGAGGGTTCTAGTGGCTTAGTGTATGAAGAATCGGTACACCTAGGAAAACCCCAGTCAACGCATTGTTGGTAAGATGAAAACCCAAAACGGTAACCGTTGTCTGCTAGATATATTGGGCCAGGCTCAGATTTATTAGAGAAAACTGTGTTTAATATGCCACCATCTTGTAGGGAATTCATGTAAGAATTTGAAACTGGAGTAACTCCGAATCTTCCAAATCCATAGGCATTAATAATATCCCAAGATGGTATAGCATATCTAGTACTACCACTCTGTAAGTAAACGGCTGGGCTTTGTGGTGATTGGATTAATATAGAACTTGTTGAACTGCCGAACCAGGTATTAAAATATAACCAGAAATTACGGTTTCCGTATGAACTGCAACCATCACCAGTACCAAACCCAGCTGCCAAGGCGGCGTTATTTGGTCGATACGGCGTATAACTATATAATGCAACAGTTGCTCGGTTGACAATATTTACATTACTAATGCCGCAGGCTTGGTTTGGGTGCCATAAAATCGAATTAACACCTATGTGATAAGGAGTAAACCAAGTTGGAGAATTGTTCATGATTGCTCTAAACATAGTAGCAGCCCAACGAACCTGATTTGTAAATCCAAAATACTGTGAATTACAGACACCTGGTGTAGAATCGGGACATCCATATCCCATAGCGGTACGATATCGCCACGAACCTGGGTTGCTAATAGTTACCAAACCAACCTCTTTCTGTAGGGTCGCTAGGATAACCTGGGGATTTATCAAATATTGTTGGGATACCTCATATATTATTGTACCTACGCTTTTGCCATTTTCACGATAATTTTTTAGACATGGAGCTTCGCCGTCAGTACAATATTTACCCTTAACTTCTATAAAATACTGAATTTGATCAGCGGTCATGGTGCTGCTGTTAGTAAAAATAGAATCGCTAATAATATTCCCTGGATCGAAGGAGCTTGCATTAACAGGATTGACCATAGCTATAGATAAACTAATAGCTGCAGCAAGACCTGCAAATAAAATAGTTGTTTTATGTATCATACAGTAATCTCCTGACTAGTACTACCGTATCTATTTTCAGAGTTTATGATTATAGTAAGTTTCCATGTGCCGCCGGGAACGTTATCAATGGAAAAGCCGCGACAGGTGGTATAGCTTGGTCCGTTAAAGATTTCCACTGTTTGGGTTATGTCACTCAAACCAGGCTTAGAGAGCTTTAGCGTACAGGTGCCACTAGATAGAAGCTCATTGATTATAACGCCAACTTGTAGTGGGGATCTGTCTACTCGAGTTATGGAAACAGGGATAGGTGAGGTAGCGGGTGCATTTTGTTGAGGTGTGAGGTTTTTTTGATTGTTGTCGTCATTGTCGGATGTTGGATTTTGCTCATCCTTAGTTGGATGCGAGTAGTCAGTCTCTCCCACTTGCCTATCTGGTAAAGTCAACACGGGCTTATCATTCTTATTTTGCTGGTAAAAATACCAATACGCTCCATAAGAAATAGCAGACAAGCAAATAACTGCAACTATTATAACAATATGGCGCCGCCGTTTATTATTTGAATACCGATTAAGATTATTTATTTTCATTAGATTCCTATATTACTATAAATATATCTATTATTTTACCACAAGCGGTAAGAATAGACAATATAGGACTCTATTGTGCTATACTTAAAACGCTAAACAAGGACTACAACCATGAAAGAGTCCTCCATTAAGTCTAACAATATCAACAAAAAACAACTGACATAAACGGCACTGTAACTTTACCTATTCCCGAGTATTTGTGCTATTGTTTTTGATGGTGTAGATATATATTTTTTTGCCATCAAATATTCTACCTCGGTTGGATTCTAGGCAACTCGATTTAAGCGGTCTCTCTGATGTGATATAGCGTATATTTAGGTCGTGTAGCATTTCATCGCAAGGGGATATATGAACGAAGAATGAGTCGTCCTGGATAAGACTGAGTGAACGCTTTTGGGGTGATGAGTCAAAAAGAAAACGAACATGGGCGTAGCGGTTAAATACGTTAGTACTATTGGGAAAGTATCTTCTCCAGATATCTGTTTGAGGGTAAGTGTTAACACCGCCATAGACTTCAGCGCCACTTGCCACCATGATAGCAGATAGCACAGATGAATCATTTGCAACCCAGTAAAAATTATCCTTTTTTTCAGCGTCCATGATATATCGAGAAAATTCATTATCAGTTATACCGACTCCTCGGTAGAGAGGGTTTACCATATAGGTAGATAAAATATTTAACAAAAGGACTCCCACAAGACCAACTATACGAAGTTGTTCGTATGATGATAGTAATAAGGTTGAGGAAACGCTAAAGGTCAATATTACAGCTACGGACTCTAGCGGTCCTATATTTGGTATATTATAATGGCGAACCGTTGCGTATATAAGTATTGAAAAGATTATAGTAATTATGGCAAGGAATATTAGTTGCTGGATACTTATCAGTGGTTTCCACCATTTTTTAGGAAGCTTCTTTGACCGCCTTGAAACGGCGACCAAAAGTAATAAAAAGTTAATTAGCCCGAGGCCGATAAATAAACGCTCATGTGGTATTTTTGACATACCAAGTAAACTAAACAACTGGTCGCCAATAGGCACAAACATACGTATGGCTATAAAGATAAAGATACCAGAACTTATATAAATGATAGATTTTTCAAGTTTTGAAAAGGTGGATTTATATCTTATAGATAAATAAATTAGGAAAGGCACCAACACTAGACCAATAAGTAGGAAGTTAGAGACTTCACTTTGATTATTGCCAAGTATCATTAAATTATTGTCATCCAGTAATAGATAGCTTAGTGGCCAACTAATAAGTCGAAAAATATCAAAACCCCCAGAACTAATATTGCGATGTCCTGGGTAGATAGTGTTTAGTGAGGCTTTGACAGCATCGCTATGTTGCCATAAAAATAGTCCCATAATAGTCCCAGCTAGTATGATTGATCCGAATATCAAGAATAGATTACGACGTTGCCAAAGAAGATGCAAGGTGCCTCTGCCTTGTAGTATAGCTAACAGGGTTACGAGAGAAACAAGGCCAATTGTTAATTGAAATGCTGGATACATCACTAGCGCAAAACATACCGCTAAGTAGGCTAGCGCTATAGACCAGTATATTGCGGTTCTACGACACCTACTTTCGATTAACTTGACAGCTGAAACTATTCCTAAAAGACCATAAATTATTGGTAAAATCGTTGCAGATTGATACCACCATTGAATAAAAGGGCTGAAGAGCATTATAGATCCGAGTAGACTAGCAACGAGGTATTTGCGTGGGTATAAAAATAATACAAATATATAGACTGATAAAACTAAACCGGCAGACAACAACCACCATTTAAAGGCAAATGCAAACCCTATGGGCAACAGAAAAAAAATAAGGTTATGTGGTCTAAATAACATACTCCAATCTGCGTATGGAGCGTCAGCTACAATACTCATATCTTGTCCAATACCAATATTCTTGCTTTGGGTTGGCATGCCGTTATTATACTGAGATACTGCAAATGGAGTTGTGACAACCCATTCATCTGAACGAATTGGTCGTGGTTTTCCAGCGATGAGATTTACTGGTTTCTTGCCAAGTAGATAGTCATATATTCCTGCGGATGTACCAGATATTTGAAGAGTAGATAGACTAATTAGGGCAGATAAGACTATTATTGGAAAAATCCAACCTTGATTTTTATATAAGAAACTGGAAAATGAAGACAGAGTTTCTTTAAAGTTAATTCTCATAATGTAACCAATTATATTATATATATCAACAAATAACCACATCCTACTAGACTGTACTACTGTCCAAGTATCACTATAAGATTTAGTTGGTGTGTGATATAATAGTTTCGATAAGTCAAGGGGGTAACTTAAATGATAAATATCGCAGCACCAGTTATCGACAGCGAAGAGCGTCGAGCAGTAGATGAAGTTATAGAATCGGGCATGTTAGCTCAGGGTCCGAAGGTGGCAGAGCTTGAGGAGAGTTGGGCTAAGTATTGCGGCACAAAGCATGCATTGGCTGTAAATAGTGGTACAGCGGCTATTCACTGTGCTTTGTATGCTGCTGGCGTGAAAGAGGGCGATGAGGTCATCACCACGCCGTATAGTTTTATCGCTACTATTAATCCAATATTGATGTTGGGCGCTCGTCCGGTCCTTGTAGATATTGATGAAGAAACGTTCAATATTGACGTTTCCAAGATAGAAGCTGCTATTACTGAAAAGACAAAGGCTATTGTGCCAGTTGATCTGTATGGACAACCGTGTGATTGGGCTGAACTACAGGAAATTGCCAAAAAGCACAACTTAAAAATTGTTGAGGACGCGTGCCAGGCTATTGGAGCAGAGTATAAAGGCATAAAAACTGGCGCGTTGGGTGATTTTGGTTGTTTTTCTTTGTATGCAACTAAGAATATTATGTGCGGCGAAGGTGGTATAGTGACAACAAATAGCGACGAAGCGTCAGCAGCAATTAGGTCTTTTCGCCAGCATGGTATGGTTGCGCCATACGAGTATGCAGATTTGGGATATAACTATCGCATGTCAGATCTGCATGGTGCTATTGCTGTTGAGCAGCTTAGAAAGGTTGATAGGTTTACAGCACAGCGTCAACGTAATGCTAGTCTGTTAAATGAGGCACTAGCCGGAGTTAAGGGTATTGAGTTGCCTAGAGTGGCTGATAATCGTAGTCACGTTTATCATCAATATACCATTCTACTTGATGAGGGGATTTCACGAGATGAGTTTGTTGCTAAATTACGCGAAAAAGGGGTCGGAGCTGGTGTCTATTATCCTAAACCTCTTCACGCATATCCGCATATTGCAAAGCTTGGCTATGAGGCTGGTGATTTCCCGGTAGCTGAAGACTTAGCGGCACGAGTTGTATCTCTGCCAGTTCATCCAAAGGTTACGGATGAAGATATTGAAATAATTGCTGCGGCGGTCAAGGAGTCTGTCAATGGCTAGTAAGCAGGAAGGAAAACTAAGAGTTGCCGTTATTGGTACTGGCAATATGGGCAGGAATCATGTTCGCAACTACTTCATGCTCCCAGAATCAGAATTAGTAGCAATTGCCGACGTAAACCCCGAAGCAAAATCTCTGGCTGATGACTATAGAGCGAAGTTTTTTACCGACTACAAGGAGATGCTTGAAAAGGCGCGACCTGATGCAGTTTCTGTAGTTGTGCCAACGCCATTTCATCTTGAGGTGGCTACAGAGGTTATGTCACGAGGTATTCACTGTATGCTAGAGAAGCCAATAGCTTCGTCGGTAGAAGAAGCTGACAAGTTGATTGCTTGTGCTAAGAAGAATAACGTTACCTTTACGGTTGGTCATATTGAGCGGTTTAATCCGGTTATCAAGAAATTGAAGCAAATGGTTGATGATAATGCCATTGGTGATATTACTTCTGTGGTGTGTAAACGCGTTGGTGGATTCCCAGCGGTAGAGCCAAAAACCGACGTCATCATTGATTTGGCGGTGCATGATGTTGATATTGTCAATTATCTTTTGAGTCAAAAACCAAAAGCTATTTCTAGCCACGGCTCACGTACTCGTCACAGTAAAAAGATCGACTCGGCAGAGATATTGATGGACTATGGTCGAGCTTCTGGGTTTGTTCAGGCAAACTGGCTTACACCAGTCAAGATCCGCACAATTGCACTAACGGGGTCACTTGGTTATCTAGAGGCTAACTATATAACACAAGAGCTAACTTACTACAAACACAATATGAAGGAAATTCAAAAAGATGGATTTACCGAGTTTGTGCTGCAAGTTGGCGATCCAGAAAAGCGTGTTATAAAAGTAGACTTTGAAGAGCCGTTGGCAGCAGAGTTAAAGGCATTTATGGCTAAATCCATGGGCCGTACAGCGGCAATTGTTAATCCAGTTGATGCACGCGAAGCATTGAAAATATCATTAGAGGCTGTTGCGCCTTTTGAAGAAAAATAGGAGGAATCATGAAGAGAATTTTAGTCACAGGGGCCGGCGGCTCGCCATCAGCAAATTTTATTCGCTCATTAAGGGCAGCTGACGAAGAATATTATATTGTGGGTACAGATGCCGACAAATATTATTTGCAGCGTGCTGAAGTTAATGCTAAATATCTAGCTCCATTTGCCAACGACCCTAAATATATCGATTTCTTAAACTATATTATTGAAAAGGAAAATATCGAATTTGTCCATGCACAGAACGATGTCGAGGTAGGTTTTTTGAGCGAAAATCGAGAAAAGATTAATGCCAAGACATTCTTCCCTGCGAAGGAAACGGTGAAGATTTTGCAAGATAAATTTGAGTCATTTAAGCTTTGGGAAAAGGCTGGTATTAAGGTTCCAAAGACTAAGCTGATAGAAGGTCGAGATACCGACTTGGCTGCGCTCCTCGAGGAGATGGGCGGCTCAATGTGGATTCGAGCAATTTCTGGTGCTGGTGGTCGTGGATCGCTTCCGGTTCATGACGTTAAGAGCGCTAAAAACTGGCTTGATTTTCAAGAAAAAAATGGCTCATGGGATGGTAACTTTACTGTGTCTGAGTTACTTGAGCCAGAAACGGTGACTTGGATGTCCCTATGGAAAGATGGCGAGCTGGTTGTTGCTCAAGGCCGTAAGCGACTGTACTGGGAGTTGGCGAAAATTTCTCCATCCGGTGTTACTGGCGCAACAGGCACAGGGTTGACGTATTCTGATGCTAAACTTGATGATATTGCACGTCGAGCAGTATTGGCAGTTGATGATAAACCAGATGGTCTGTTTGGTGTTGATATGGCTTATGACAAAAATGGCGTACCAAACCCAACAGAGATTAATATTGGTCGCTTCTTTACGACACACGAGTTCTTTACCCAGGCGGGTCTAAATATGCCTGAAATGTTCGTTAAGCTTGGTTATGGTGAATCTGTGCCAAAGATTGAAAACAACACTAACCCCTTACCGGATGGTTTGGTATGGATCCGAGGTATGGACTTTGAGCCGGTGCTGTCAGATATAAAGACCGTTGAAGAGAGTGTTGCTGAACGTGATCGTATTCTTCAGGAGCTGTAGTGAAACTTCTTGTTACAGGAGCCTCAGGGTTTGTTGGTAGACGTTTCTTAGAAATGGCACCGACTGATTGGGAAATTGTCTGTTTGGGTCGATCTCAACCAGCCAATCTCACTGAGCGCTGGATTCAGTGTGATTTATCAGATCAAGAAAGCGTAGAATCGGCAGCCAAAAAGGTGAGCGATGAGACATTTGATGCCGTTGTTCATTTGGCAGCGTTTGTACCAAAAACAGCTGCCGATGACACACTTGAGAATGCAAGACTAGGCAATATAGATGCAACAATTAATCTATTAACTTATTTTGGTGAGAAATCTGAGAAGATTATTATCGGTAGTACAGCAGAAGTGTACGATCAGTCAAAAATCCATGGTCCAATTACAGAAGATAATGTCGTCGCTGGCGGCTCGTATTACGGTTCTACTAAAATGGCTAGCGAACTCATCGCTCAGTCATACGCAAAAAAAATGAATAAAGAACTAACTGTTTTGCGGTTCTCGGTGATGTATGGTGGATATGACCCTATCGCTCGAGCTATACCGAACTTTATTCGAGCGGCCAAAGCTGGTGAAGATTTGACGATTCGTGGTGCAAAAGTACTGCGTGATTATGTACATATTGACGATGTGGCTCGCAGCATTATATGCGCGGTTAATGCAAGTGGAGTTGGCATAGTTAATATTGGAACAGGTAGGGGTGTTTCTATTCGAGAAACAGCTCAGGCGATTGTTGATAGTACGCAGTCAACGAGTCATATTGCTGTTTTGTCTGAGGGGGGTGGCTGTGATATAATTGTCGATATATCTCGAGCGGAGAAGTTGCTTGATTATCATCCCGAAGTATTTTTCCCAGATAAACTTAAAGAGATGGAGGAATTGTATGAATAATAAAAATATCTTTGTTGATTTTGACGGTACGTTGGTTGATATTGCCCCGCGACATTATAGGGTGTATGAAAAATGTGTTAAGGCACTGGGCGGGACTCCGCTTGGTAAGGAAGAATATTGGGAAATGAAGCGCGCTAACGTGTCTTGGGACAAGCTACTACCACTGAGCGGTCTGAGTATTGATGAAAAAGATGCGTATCTCAAGCTGTTTATTGACCGGATCGAGTCGCAAGAAGAATTGGGTGCAGATGAACTCTTTAAGGATAGTTTGCGCGTACTAGAGCAGTTACGGGTAAACGATAACAAGTTGTATCTATTAAGCTTGAGGCGAAATGCAAATGCTCTTGATTGGCAGATTGAACATTTGGGAATTCGGCATTTGTTTGAAAGAATCTTATCTGGCCATAGTGACACAAAAGAGGGAACGCTGCTGAAAAAGGCGGATATCGTCAGACAAACAGTGGACAATCCAAGTGAAGTCGTTATCATTGGCGACACCGAAGCAGACATCGCGGCGGCTCAGCAGCTCGGTGCGGCCAGTATTGCCCTTATGAGCGGTATCCGTAACGAGGAATTCTTATCAGCCATGCATCCAAACCATCTCGTTGATGGTATTGGCGATGTAAACGATATCAAGCTGTAGTTTATTTCTTAAAATTGTTGTTCTCATTAGAGACATCAATAGTGAGCGCTGTCAAGACTAGCTGTACACTTAAAACAAACGGTAATACAGCTAACATGACACTACCGGCGGTCGGTGATTGATGAGCGAATAATTTAACATACAACAAGAATGCTGCGATTAACAGCGAGATAATCAAGAAAAACATGCCCGTGAACAAGAATAAAGCTACGGGATGAAATCCATACAGGACGTATTTATAGTAAATTCGTCGCCAAAAACCCTTCCATACGGCCCTGAGGTTGCGCCAAGCTGTTGGGATTAGTTTAATAGTTGATTTCTCATTACCGTAATGAGCTGGTACGGCGTGGTCAATAACTTTAGCATTGACTATGGATAAGGCGGTCAGCATGCTGGTTTCATAGTCGTAGCGCTTTTCAACTATGGAGAAATCGACCTTTTCAATTATGTCGCGGCGTAGCCAGCCGCAGCCATTAGTGATGTCTGTGATGGAATAATATCCAGTCGAGAATTTTGTTAGCAATGATATGAAAATATTGCCGAATTGCCGGTATTTTGGCATAGTCTTAAAGGCTTCTCGGTGGAAGAAGCGGCTAGCTTTCACGTAATCTGCTGATTGATCGATAAAATCGTCTAGCATTGCCTCAAGGTATGACGAGTCAAACTGGTCGTCGCCCGCCACTATCCCGATAGCGGTTGCTTTGGTATGCTCAATAGCGTAATTATATCCTGCGATGAGAGCGCCGCCGACACCTTGATTTGTTTTGTTGTCAACGACAATCAGTCGATCATTTTGCTTTTTTAATTTATTTAGAACGCCAATGGTGTCATCAGTGCTGGCGTCATTAACGGCTATAACATGGTCAACGTACTTTGGTAATTTCTTGATCGTTTGAGTGATCATTTTTTCTTCGTTATAACAAGGTATAACAACTGCGGTCTCTAACTTTCTGTACATACCTCTCATTATACTATAAATATGGTATTATAGGTTAATTAGTATGAAAAAACTTGTTGTACAGATATTTTTGTTTGGTATTGTCGGTGTGACGACGCTGGCGGTTGATACATTAGTTACCTCCATATTGTACTATATAGCTAAAATGCCAGCTTTTATGGCGAGCGGCATTGGTTTCTTATCGGGGTTTTGTGTTAATTTTCCTATGAACAGAAAACGAGTTTTTAATCACAGCGAAGACGATCGATTTTCATTAAAATCACAAATTTGCTTATATGCTTTGCTAAGTTTTTTTAATTTGATGGCGACCTCTACGGCTGTTGATTTATTAGTAAAAATAAATATCCTTGAGATTCAATGGGCAAAGATTGTCACGACCATTGTATTTGCTGTTTGGAATTTTTTGGTCTTTAAGCTATTTATTTTTTCAAAGAAAGTATCGCACGAAGAGAGACAGGATGTGTAATACTCTAATAAATAGGCTGCATGACCGTAGGTTATATATAATAGCTTATATTGTAGCTATTTTTCTCGGTGCTGTATTCAATCAAGCCTTAATTTTGATAATGGCTGCGACAGTTACCGCGGTAGTATTTCTGCCGACTAGACGACTAGGTCTTATGGGTCGACTATTTGTTACTCTTTCGGTTTACATAAGTATTAATACTTTGTTGGCTTTTGTACCATGGGTACTCAAGGTGCCGATGTCAATATGGCTCTTTGCCTGGACTGTCGGTGTATTTAATCTAGGTCTTGTTGTATTTTGTCGTTTCACTCCTCCCAGCAGATGGTTCCCATTAAGCGAGATTATTAGTTCTCTAGTGAGCCTTACTGTATTTATCCTGATGCTGACGCAATCTTTTTCTAGTTTTCAGAGCACCGATCTTTTAAGAGTGGCTAACGGCTCAGGGGTAGATAATATATCTCATCTTAGTTTTATAGACACCGTCGAGAGGCAAAAGGGCTATGTCTATGGTTCAAGAGGTAACCAGTTGCCGATTAACTCTATGCTAGGCTCTGCTGCCAACAATTATCCTCAGGGCTATCATATAAATGCTTGGGTTTTTAATGAGGCTGTACAACCATTTATGAGTAGGTTTACTGACATTAATAAAAAGCTAGTTAGCTTTTTATTATATTCGATAATTAACTATGTATTTTTAGTGTTTGCGTTTATCTTTCTGGCAACGAAACTGGTTAAATTAGATAATAAGAAAAAGCCATGGATGTCAGCTATTATCGTTATTTCCTGTACGATATACACATTATTAGGTTTGATGTTTTCTGCGTTTACTGACGGTTTCATGCCACAAATTATGAGTCTCCATTTGCTGCTTTCGGTTATAGCCTTACTATTTTTATATTGCAAGGAAAGCGATATTACACAAAAGTATACCTACGGGCTATTAGCAACCTTTTCTGTTATTGGTGTTGGTCTATCCTATTTTTTCCTACTTCCAGTTGCGTTGGGTATATTTATCTTTACTTTAGCGGCTGATTATTTTTGTAGTAATCAAAAAGCAAAGTTGTCAAAACTTTTGCTGGGCAGTCTTTTGTTTATTGTCAGTTTTAGCGTTGCACAGGGGGTTATTTATGTATTACTTGAGAGGGTGACATCAGATAAAATTAATGATCAGGGCGGGGTGTTGGTCTTTGATGTATTTTATGTACTGAGTTGGGCGGTGTTTGCTATGGCGTATTTGTGGCATAATCATAAGAAACGAACAGCTAATCCTCTAGCTATTGGGCTAGTTGCGTCATTAGTATTTTCGCTGGCATTATTTATATTTCAAAAAATAACCAATGGCGAAGTTAATTACTATTATCATAAATCTGTTTTAAGTTTACTCCTGTTGACTAGCTTGGCTATGGCAATGCTAACTATGTCGCTTATAGACAAAGCACAGTCAAGTGGCGTCAAGATTTTAATGATTATAGGCATTATAATGATGGCCTTTTCAAACGGGGTTGGTGTGTTTGGAGTTTATTTGCAGGGTAAGGTAAAGGCGGCGTTTACTACACCAGAGTTATTTGACTATGCGATTACTATAGCTGAGAGTCCAATCTGTCGAGAAAAGTCTACGGCTATACTTTCGGTCGGAAGTGATCGGAAAACTGATGGTGATATATTTTTTAATAGATCTATGATGACTCTGACTGGACAGTCTACTACTACACAGGAAATAATTTCCAGGTGGTCAACTCCTAATGCTAATATACATAGTGCAAAGCAGGTTATAGCTAAGACTTTGCTCGAGAACAAAAATATAACCCCAGAATCTCGTCTCCTGATTTTGACGCGTAGTGACGACATAAAGTCTATATTTATTGAGGTTTTAGGCAGTGAAAGAGTATTATTTGCTGACCCCAGCAACGTATCAAAGGATAGCTTGAATGGGATATGCAGCAGATTGCGAGGCATGTTTTAGCTTGATTGACAATCTACACTAACTAGATACTTGCCATAACCAGATTTTTTGAGTGGTTCAGCGAGTGTGTCAAGCTGCTCTCGACTGATCCAACCGTTTTTAAAGGCAGTTTTTTCCGGACTACCAATGATGCGGCCAGCTCGTTTTTGGATGACACGAACAAAATCAGAGGCATCGGTCAGACTGTCGATCGTCCCAGTGTCTAGCCAAACATCACCGTTGTCTAGGGTCTGAACCTGTAATTTGCCGCGGCGGAGATATTCGGCATTAATGGAGGTGATTTCCAGCTCGCCTCGTGCTGAAGGCTGGACGTTTTTGGCGATCTCAATAACATCATTATCATAAAAATATAACCCGACCACGGCGAAGTTTGACTTTGGCTCGGCTGGTTTTTCTTCGATGGAGATGGCTTGATTTTGCTCATCAAACTCGACAACACCATATCGTTCTAGGTCTGTTGTTCAATAGATTTTCTAGGTCTAATATACATTGAGCCGTAAGCTTTT